>FWPV01001768.1_pt1 | contig 56828 bp, 47 predicted proteins | sample 2228371 | NCBI WGS metagenome assembly FWPV01 (sample SAMEA103939776, study PRJEB20133) | metagenome
ACAGGCCTATCCCACGCGGGAATAGCTCAGTTGGTAGAGCACAACCTTGCCAAGGTTGGGGTCGCGAGTTCGAGTCTCGTTTCCCGCTCCACAGTAACTTCCCTGCCCCCCATCTCCATATGAGGTGGGGGGTTTCGTTTGGTGTCTTGGGCAGGTTTTAGGCTAGCGGTGCTGATCCACCTCGGGCAGGTACATGCGCCAGGCCTCGGGCAGGTGGGGCAGGTCGGCCACCAGCAAAAGGCTGTGGCGTGGGGCGATGGGGCGGCGGGCCAGGCGCATGCCGGCTTCCTCGGGGGTGCGATTTTTCTTCTTGAGGTTGCAGGGGCGGCAGGCCGCTACCAGGTTTTCCCAGATGCTGCGGCCCCCCCGGCTTTTGGGGAAGACGTGATCCACGGTAAGGTCGCCCCCCCGCCTGCCGCAGTACTGGCAGGTGTAGGCGTCGCGGCGCAGGATGTTGCGGCGATTAAGCGCAAGCCGCCCCGGAGGGCGGCGAACCAGACGTTTGAGGCGGATGATGCTGGGGACGGGGTAAGGGGTGCTGGGAGTTCGTAGGTATTCGCCGCTTTCCTCGACAACCTCGGCGGTTCCGTTCATGACCAGGATAACGGCCCGCTTGACGCTGGCCAGGCCCAGGGGCTCGTAACCGGCGTTGAGCACCAGGATGCGGGGGGAGTCGAGGTTCACGGTTTACAGGATACTCGAAAAATGTCAGAGGATTCTAGAGCAATGCTTCACAATGGAGATTTGATAAGGGGTTAGCGCCAAAACGCCTGGAAAGCCTGTTCACCATGCATTTTTTTGCAGATGGCCGATAACTGCTAGCCGAAAGCCTTGTGCTGGGCGGGAAAAACCTCTGAAAGCCAGCCTGTTAGGATTCGGGTTTAGAGCGCTCTTCACCTATTTTGAGCCACCCGACTTCAAAAAGCTTTGTCCTGGACAGAACCGTGGCCGCCGGGAAACTTGAAACCCAAGCGTGCCTCACCCCGGCTTGTCCCTTCTTGTTTTCGTGGGCGGCCACGTCTGTGAAGAGCGCGATAGTGAACCTGTGGGAGGCTTCAGGCCCGCTACAATACGTTCACAGATGCGCCCCAGAGCCTGCTTCCTTGGCCCGCCTGCCCTCGAGGGCAACCAGGGCCAGATCAGCCTGTCCCCCGGCAAGGGGGTGGCGCTGGCGGCCTTTCTGGCTGCGGAGGGGGTGCCGGTGGGGCGGGAGCGGCTGGTGTATCTATTCTGGCCCGACCGCCCGGAGGCCGAGGCCCGCACCAACCTGCGCCAGCTATTGCGTGGGCTAAAGGGGAAGCCCCTGGGGGGGTTGCTCGAGCTCGACGGCCCCACGCTACGGTTTACGGGAAGCTGCGACCTGGTCGAACTCGAGCAGGCCCGGGCCCGGCGCGACTGGGAGGGGGTGCTGGGGCTTTGGCGGGGGGAGTTTCTGGCGGGCCTCGAGGCCGACACCGACACCCTGGACGACTGGCTACAGGCTCAGCGCGAACGCTGGAAGCGAATCTGGCGCGAGGCCATGTGGGAGCGGGCAGCCCATCTGGAGCAATCCGGGCAGCTCCAGGGGGCGCTGGGGCAGATTGAAACATTGATCGAGGCCGACTGGCTTTCAGAAGAGCTCTATGCAAAGGCCATCCGGCTGGCCCAACAGTTGGGCAACCGGGCGCGGGCGCTAGAGTGGCTTGCCCGGCTCAAACAACGCCTGCAAAACGAGCTGGGGCTGGAGCCCCTGCCCCAGACGGCGGCGCTAGTGCAGGCCTGGGGGTATGGGCAGGCCGAGCCGAGCACAACCACAGCGGCGGCTGCCGAGGTGCCCCTGGTGGGGCGGGGGGCTGCCCTGGCCCGCCTGGTACAGCTAGCGGGAGCGCCGGGGCTGGTCTTGCTCAGCGGCGAGGGCGGGGTGGGTAAGAGCCGGCTGTGTGTGGAAGCCCTCGCGGGGGCGCTGGTGCTGCGGGCCGAGGAGGGCCTGATGCAGAGCCCCTATCACCCCCTGGTGCGGGCCCTGGGCCAGACCCTGGAAGCCCTGCAGCCCCTGCCCGAGTTCACCCGCCAGGAGCTCAAGCGCCTGATACCCCAGATCCCCGGCCCCACCCCCAACCCCGACCCCGACCCCGAGGTGGCCCGCGCCCGGCTGTGGGCGGCTTTGCTGGAGGCCCTGCGCCTTCTGGCGGGCAGTCGGGTGGTGGTGCTGGAAGACCTGCACTGGGCCGACGAAGCCACGCTGGGCTTTGTGGGGGAGTGGGCCACCCGCTGGGCGGCCCTGGGGGGCAGGCTGGTCATAACGGTTCGCACCGAGGAAGTCGGGGTGCGCCCCGCGCTGGGTGCGGCGCTCCGGCTGCTGCGCGGTCTGCCGGTGTTGTGCGGGGAGGTTGCCCTAAAGCCCCTCGAGGCCCCGGACACCCAGGCCCTGGTGGGGGCCTTTCTGGGCCTCCCTGAAGGCCCCCCGATCTTCGCCCAGCGGGTATACCGGGCCAGCGGAGGCAACCCGCTGTTTACCCTCGAGGTGCTGCGCCAACTGGTGGCCGAGGGCACCCTGCGCCAGGACGAGACCGGCCAGTGGTACACCCCCTACGACGAGACCACCCAGGACTACGCCGAGCTGGGCCTGCCCGAGAGCGTGCGGGCCAGCTTGCAGCGCAGGCTTTCTTTTTTGAGCGAGGCCGAGCGAAGAATTGCCGATGCCACCGCGGTGTACGGGGTGGGTTTGCCCCTGGTTAGGCTCGAGCGGGTTACGGGGCTTTCGGGGTGGGCTTTGATTGAACCCTTAGAACACCTGGTGCAGATGGGCCTGCTGCTGGAAAGCGAGCAGACCTACCGCATGAGCCACGACCTCCTGCGCCAGCATACCTACGGGGCCATTCCCCCGCTCAGGCGGCGCTTGCTGCACCGGGGTTTTGCCGAGGCCCTGGAGTCTAGCGATGCCGTCGCGGCAGCCCACCACTGGCAGGCCGCAGGCGAGCGGGGCCGGGCGGCCCAGTCCTGGCTTGCGGCGGGTGTTCAGTTTCATGAGCGGGGCTTGCTGCGCGATGCCGAGGGGCTGTATGGCCTGGTTGCCGATCAGGCCCCCGACCCCCAGGATCGCCTCTGGGCCAGAGTGCTGCTGGCCATTCTGGGCCGCACCACCCAGCGCTTCGAGGCTGCGGTGCAGCTTCTGGAGGAGGTGCTGGCCTCTTCGGCCCGGCCCCTGACGCGCACGGTGGCCCTGGTGGTGCGGGCTGAGCTGCACTTCAACATGGGCGAACCCCAGGCGGCGCTGGCCCTGGCGCGGGAGGCCGAACGGCTTTTCGAGGAGCAGCCCGATCCCACTGGCTATCCGTACCTGACCGGTATCCAGATCAAGGTGGCCGGTTATTTGGGTCAACACGAACGGGCCATTGAACTGCTGCGGGGTGAACTCGAGCGTACCAGGGGCCAGCCCTTTCACCCCAACCAGACCATGCTGCGGACCCAGTTGGCCCACCACCTCGATGCGCTGGAGCGCTACAAGGAGGCCCTGCCCATCTACCGTAGCGTACTCCAGCAGACCCAGGCCACCGGCGACCACCCCGGCCTGGTCTATGCAGCGGGCCAGCATCTGTTCTGCTGTACCCGCCTGGGCCGTGCTGAGGAGGGCCTGGCGCTGGCCGAGCAGGCCCTGGCCCTGGGGGAGTACGAGAGCAGCTCGGGCCTGCGCTATCACCTGGCAAGGGCCTACCTTTCGCTGGGGCGCTACGGCGAGGCGGCCCAGCACGCCGAAGCGCTGATTGAACGGTATGGGTTGCCTTACATCCGCTGCGTGAGCTGGGCGGTGCTGGCCGAAGCCTATGCCGGCCTGGGCTGGCAAGAGAAGTCCCTCGAGGCCATTCACCAGGCCCTGCACTACGCCCAGGCCGGGGTGGGCCCCAGCTTTGCAGTGCGGGCGGTAACTGCCACCCTGCGGGTGGGCAGTGATGAGCAACAACGCACGGCTCGAGCCCTCCTGAAGGGGTTGTCGCTCGAGACCGTCCCGGCCTACCACCGGGCCGACCTGGCAGAAGCTCTAAGGCTCAGGGCACAGGGGAACGAAGCCTGGCCCGGTTAAGTCATCCAGGTCTCCACGACAGCTTTGTGACATCTGTACTCACCAGGAAATCGGGCAATTGCGTCTAAAGCAGAATCCCAACACGGTACGTGTTATAGGTCTCGCATTTTCTGCGTATGGCGCAACTCTGAAGCCCTCTCACAGGAAAAGCCACCCGTAGCCCCCTCCTGGGTGGGGTTGGGGAAATGAGCGAGATTCGGTATCGGGGGCTCGCGCTGGTTTGGTGGCGTTGCAAGTGTCGTGGGCCACACAGGTCAGGCTGCCGGTACGGGTGGTGGGCGTGATGCGGGTGGGGTGTACATCACGCCGACATCACGCGGGGAAGGCTAGGGTAAGCACCGGAGGAAGAAGCATGCATGGAAACCAGGGCAAGACCGAACCACCCCGGCGGTACTGGCTCGAGCCGCGCCGACAGCAGGGGGGCCTGGAAGTACGGCTGGCCGACCCGCGTACCGGGCGGGAGTGGCAGTTTTCCAGGCCGGAGGAGTTGTGGCTTTTTCTCTCGAGTTTGTTTCGGCGGGGCCTGAAGTAGGTGTAAAGGAGAGAACCATGAACAGTTCAAGAATGGTTATACAACTATGGGTAGCACTGGTAGCCTGGCTGGGCTTTGCCCAGGCCCAGGACTTTAGCGGAACCTTTATCACCCAGGGGCAAAACGGCCCCATCACCCTATCGCTTCAGCAGTCGGGCAACCAGGTTCGGGGCACCATCAGCGGCAACGGAGCCCGCTTTACCCTGGAAGGCCAGGTGAACGGCGACGAGGCCCTGGGTCTGCTGCGCGACGGGCAGGGGGCCATGTACTTTCTGCTCTACTTCGAGGGGGATCAACTGGTACTGCAACTGGCCGAGATAGACCCCGCCACCCGCAACCCGGTGCCGGGTACCGAGCGGGCCATTCCCTTTACCCGCGCCCAGGGTGCGCCGCCCAGCGCCCCCAGCCCCCAGACCGGGCCCTCCAACCCCAACCCTCCCGCCAGCCAGCCCGACTGGGCGGGCCGCTACAGCGGGCAGAATGTGGCCCTCGAGCTGACCGGGGCCGGCGGGCGCTACCAGGGCAGCATCACCGTATCCGGGGCCCGCTATGCCGTGAACGCGCAGGCCCAGGGCGACCGCCTAAACGGAACCTTTCAGGCCGGTGGACGAACCTACATGTTCGAACTGCGCCGCCAGGGCAATGGCTTTAACCTGCTGCTGAACGGGCAGAACTACGCCTTGCAGCGCCAGGGGGGTGGTGCAGCCAACCCCCCTGCCAATCCACCGGCCAATGCCCCGGCCCAACCGGCAGGCTCGCCCAACTTTCAGGTTGAAGTACGCGAGGGAGCGCAGTATGCGGCGGGGGCCCGGCTGGGCTCGAGGGCCCACGGGGTGGCCTTCAGTGTGCCCCAGGGCTTTAGGGGTCAGACGGCGGGTAGCCTGACAGTGTTGGGCGATGGGCAGGGTATAGCCCTCATCATCATTCCCGTGTACGGGGCCGAGATGGCCGACCTGGTCTCGGTGCTCTCCAGCCCACTCGAGCTCAGCGAGCAGGCCGTGCTCGAGGCCCAGGGCCAGCCAACCGTGCAGGGAAACCGGGCGACGGTGCGCTACGCTGGGCAGCTTGGCAATGTACAGGCGGTGGCGGTGGGCATGGCAACGCTCAATCAGGGCAGTGGCCTGATTGTGCAAGCCCTTACCGACAGCGCCCAGCAAGCCCGGATGAACCAGGTCATCCAGAACTTCATGGCCTCGGTGGGCTTCTTCGCCCCTACCAGCGTCAACCAGCTCCGGCAGGTTGCGGGCTATTTTGCGGGTAAACAGGTCGGTACCTTCAGCTACAGCCAGGTCTCCGGGGCCAGCAGCCAGTCTACCCTGGACCTGTGCAGCAACGGTGCCTACGCCTATCAGGGCAGCGCCGAGCGCCCCTGGCAGACCGCTTATCGCACCAGTGGGGGTTCTTTTACCCTCAACCCCGCCGACTCGGCTCCGGGAGGCAGTATGGGCATCCTGCCAGGGTCGTACTCCGCCAACCAACACCAGGGCCGCTGGCGGGTGGTGCTTTTTGGAGCCGAGTGGTTGCTGGTGCTCATGGCTCAGGACGGGCAGCTCTACACCCGCGTACTCTCCAACCTGGACAAGCGCTTTCCCTTCTTCGACGGTAAAGAAGTCGCCAGTTTTGGGGCCAGCAACCGTTGCCGGTGAAACCCTGAACCAACACCCTTTTGCCGCAGGCGTGGCTGCTACAATCGGGTGTTATGGGTCGTTTGATTCGCGGGCTGGCAGCCCTGGGCAACCTGCGGGTGCTGGCCGTTGAAACCACCGATATTGCCGAAGAAGCCCGCATGCGCCACCAGCTTTCCCCCACCGCCACGGCAGCGCTGGGCCGGGCCATGAGCGGGGTTCTGCTGCTCACCTTTTTGCTCTCCAAAACGCCCAGGGAGCGGGTGAGCCTCCAGTTTGTGGGCGATGGCCCCCTGGGGGGGCCGGTAGTGGAGGCCGCCCCCGATGGGTTTGTGCGGGGGTACGTCAAAAACCCCCAGGCCCACCCCCCCCTGCGGGCGGACGGCAAGCTGGATGTGGGGGCGGCCATTGGCCGGGGTGAGCTCAAGGTAGACCGGCTTCTGTCCAACGAGGAGCTTTACCAGTCCAGCGTGGAGCTGGTGAGTGGGGAAATTGCCGAAGACCTGGCCCGCTACCTGTGGCAGTCTGAGCAAATTCCCTCGGCGGTGATGCTGGGGGTGCGGGTACACGGGGACGGCGAGGTACAGATTGCGGGCGGCGTGGCCATCCAGGTGCTGCCGGGCTGCCCCGAGGAGGTGATTGCCCGCCTCGAGCAGAACCTGCAAGGCCGCACCAGCATTACCGATTTGCTGCTGGAGCGGGGCCTCGAGGGTGCCGTGCTGGCCCTGATGGAGGGCCTGGACTACGACCCCACCGACCTGAGCGTGGTGGGCTTCCGCGAGGGGCACATCCCGCTTTCGTTCCGCTGCCGGTGTAGCCGCGAACGGGCCCTGAATGCGCTGGTTTACTTCTCGCCCCAGGAACGCGAGGAGATGATTGAACAGGACGGTGGGGCAGAGGTGCTATGCCACTGGTGTGCCGAGCGATACCAGATTACCCCCGAGGAAATCCGCTCCCTGCCGCTAGGCGAGGGCTTTGTGGGCGAAGTGCCGAAAGCCTAGAGCGCTCTTCACATATTCTGAGCTATCCGACTTCAAGAAAGCTTTGTCCTGAAAAAAACAGTGGCCGCCGGGATAGGCGGCCACGCCCGTGAAGGGCGCGATATTTCCTGAAACCTCTCTAAAGAAACCGGGCTTTGGGATAGTCGTTCAACACGCCCTTTTTGAAGCTTTCGTACCGGGCCGCTTCCACCAGCGCGACTGTCGAACCGCCAAAGCCGGCCCCGGTCAGGCGCGCACCTACCGCGCCGTGGCGCAGCTCGGCTTCTACAAGCTGGTCTAGCTCGGGAATGGAAACCTGGTAGTCCTCGCGCAGGGAGACATGCGAGGCCACCATCAGCTCGCCAAAGCGCCGGACGTTTCCCTGTTCCAGCGCCTGCACCCCATCCAGCACCCGCTGGTTTTCGGTTACCACGTGGCGGGCGCGGCGGTTGAGGGGCTCGGGCAGGGCGTGGATGCGGGGCAGGTCGGCGGGGGAAAGTTCGCGCAGCGACTGCACGCCCAGTAGCGCACAGGCCTGTTCGCACTCGCTTCGGCGGGTGTTGTAGCCCGACTCGGCCAGGCGGCGGGGCACGCTCGAGTCCACCACTGCCACCCGGTAGCCCTGGGGCAAGGGCACCAGCCGGGTGGTGAGGTCGCGGGTGTCCAGAAACAGCGCGTAGCCAGGCCGCCCCACCGACGAGGCCATCTGATCCATAATGCCGCAGCGCACCCCCACGTACTCCACCTCGGCTTGCTGGGCCAGCAGGGCAATCTGCACATCGTCCAGGCGTAGCTGGTACAGTTCGCGTAAAGCCCGCAGGGTGGCCACTTCCAGCGCCGCCGAGCTGGAAAGCCCGCCGGTCATGGGCACCTCGCTCCGGACATGGGCCCTCAGGCCCGGTACGGGGTGGCCATGCTGGCGCAGCACCCACACACAGCCGGCAAGGTAGTCGAGCCAGTTGCCTTGCTTGGCTTCGGTGAGCCCCCGGCTTTTGCGCTCTTTGAAGTTTTCTGCATAGACCTCGAGGCCCTCGGCAGGGGCGGCTTCAAGGTAGGTCTGGTAGGAGAGGGGCGTGGGAAAGACAAAGCCCCCGTTGTAGTCGGTGTGTTCGCCCAGCAGGTTGACGCGGCCCGGCGCCGAGACGCGCACGGTGGGTTCAGTGCCGAAGATTTCCTTGAACGTGCTCATTCCTTGCTCCGTGGTGCGCTTTAGTTGCGCCCGTATAAGGTTTAGAGATGAATCCAGGCTGCGCTAGAAAATCGTGCTCCGGGCGCAATACCCGAGTGATTTTCGATCGTGCCATTATCCAAAACATAGGCGGGAGGCACTTAGCCCTCGAGCACCCTCGGGCGCGTGCGCCCTGCTACCTCGAGGGTGGGCCAGGTGGGGTCGTGGGTGAGGTTTTCCAGGCCGGTTTCGGTGAGCAGGAAGGTGTCCTCGACCTTGGCGCCGGGCAGGCTGGGGTTCCAGGCCAGGGCCATGCCCACCTCGAGGCGGGTGGGGTTGCCAGGGCGGGCCAGCACCTCGCGGCTACGGTAGCCGGTCAGGCCGCCCTGGTGGTGGTTTTCAAACTCCTCGGCGCGGCCAATGCGCCGGTAGGCCGAACGCATCTGCTCCAGCACCTCGCCTAAGGTGGCCCCAGGCCGGGAGGCCTCGAGTGCAGCCGCCTCGACCTGGCAGATTTGCTCGTTGAGGCTGCTGGCTTCGGGGTGCCCAAAGCTCCGCAAGCGGCTCACGTTGGCAAAGAGGCCGTGCCGCCGCCCGCAGATAACCCCCATGAAGAGCCGCCCCAGGGGCCGCCGGGTGGGGATGGGGTGGCGGTAGCGAAAAAGCCGCTCTTCGCAGGCCACCAGCAGCACCAAAGGCTGAATACCCCGACTTAGAAGCTCCTCGCTGATGGCTCCGGCCAGGTCGTACTCGCTCCAGCCGGGGTCGGCAAAGCGAAGGCTCTCGCCCAAGGCCGTGGCTGCCTCACGGCCCAGGGCACGGTAGCGCTCCTGCTCGGCGGGGGAGAGCACCAGCCGCAGGGGGGTGAGGTCGTGCTCGAGGTCGCTGGGCCCCTGGGGGGCCGGGGGGCTGTACCAGGGGTAGCGGTGTACCTCGAGGCCTGGCGTTTCTTCGTCCAGGAGCCGCCCTGCCTCGATCTGCGAGGCATGCAGGCGCACCGCCTCGGGGGTGACCTCGAGCCAGGCCGCTACCGGGCGAAAGGCGACCACCGTATTGTCGCCGCCCCCCGTAAGCCAGGCAAAGTTCTCCGGTTGCTGTACAAAAAAGCGCTCAAAGCCCTGGTTTTCCATCCAGGCGCGCAGACGGGCCAGTGCAAAAGGGTTCATATCTCAGCCTATCGCTTTTTTGTTACAGGAGCCTGTAACAAGTCCAGAGTCCATGGTCTATGGCCGATGGTCTATGTCACCCACACAGAAGCCGCCGGCGAGGTTTTATATTTCCACCGCCCGCAGCACTTTGGCGGTTTCCTCGGGCAGCGCGTCCATGGCAAACGTACCGGCGGCAATCTCGGTGCCGGCCAGGTATTTGAGCTTGTCGGCGGTGCGCAGGGCCGGGTAGAACTCCACGTGAAAATGAAAGACCGCCTCGGCCCCCCTGGGGGCGGCGTGCAGGGCCATCACGTAGGGCATGGGCTTGTGGAAGAGGTTATCCAGCTTCTGTACCACCTGGCCCAGCATCCGGGCGAAGCTCTGGGTTTCGGCCCGGCTGAAGGTCCACAGGCCGGGGTGGAATTGCTTGGGGAAGACCAGCACCTCGTAGGGGTAGCGGGCGTAGGGGGGGATGCAGGCCAGGGTGTGTTCGTCCTCCAGCACGGTGTAGGGGTGCAGGTGGGGGAGTAGATCCAGCAGCACCGGGCTTTGCTGGAAGGCCTCGAGCTCCTTTTGCAGGATGGGCGGAACCCAGGGGTAGGCGTAAATCTGCCCGTGGGGGTGGTGCAGCGTCACCCCCATCTGCTCGCCCCGGTTCTCGAAGGGCATCACGTACTGGATGTGTTCGCGGGCGAAGAGGTCGCGGTAGCGGTCGGCCCAGACCTGCACCAATAGCTCGCGCCGCTCGGGGCTGAGCGAGGCGATGCTGCCGCTGTGCTCGGGGGTATAGACCACCACTTCGCAGTCGCCCTTAGCGTCGCGGGTGGGGATGGCAAGGCCCTGCGGGGGGTCTCCCGCGTAGGGCGAGAGCGAGGGCCAGCGGTTTTGAAAGACGGCAATTTCGAAATCCTCGAAGGGGATTTCGGTGGGAAAGCCGCCGGGCTTGCTGGGGGCTAAGGGGTCGTATTCCTTAGGGGGCAGGAAGGTACGGCCCTGGCGGCTGGCAGCAAACACCACCCACTCCTGCCGCAGGGGATGCCAGCGGGCGTGGGACTGGGCCTGGCCGGTGTTTTCCCCCTCCTCGAGGGCGGGCAGGGTGTGGGGCGCCAGCCCATACAGGTAGAGCAGGCGGCCATCTTTTTTGGGATAGGTACGTTTGTGCATCATAACCTCAAACGTCGGTGGCATAGATAGATTGTTGCGATACAGGTGCGCTTGGTCTGATTCCGCCCTACCTGGGGTATCGTCTATAGCCAGCTCGAGAAATCCACCTCGCGCTCGCCGATTTTGAAGCTATAGGGGCCGGTTTGCTCGATGCTAGGGGTGGCCTCGAGCCAGGCTTTGAGCGCTTCGCGCTCCTCGGCGTCTAGCCATTCGGGGGGGTCGGAGGTGGCCTTGAAGCCCGAAACCAGCGCCAGGTCTTGCAGCACTGCGCGCTGCGCCGGGGTCAGCAGGTTGTAGCGGGTGCGGAAGTAGGCCACATCGGGGTCGGTATGCACCAGCGGCTTCAGCCAGAGCCGGTGCAGGCTGGTTCGCAGGGCGTTGTAGGCGCTGGGGCCGGTGGGGTCGTGCAGGAACACCCGCCGGTCTTCGTTGTCCCAGTAGGGGGCCACATCCGGCCCAATACGAATTCCGTCTACCAGCCCCAGCGAGGCGATAATGGGGGCCCCGCAGGCCAGAATGTACACATCGTCGCCGGCGGCCTCGCGGATGATCCGCAGCGCCTCGCGGTAGGCGTCCTCGCGCGACTCCCCGCCCGACCTTTTACCGGGAAGGGCCGCCGCAAACAGAAAATCGAGCTTCAGGTAGCGGTAGCCCCAGCCCCGCACCGTCTGGATCAGGCTGCGCAGCCAGTACTGCACTGCCGGTAGGGTTACGTCCAGTGCGTAGTAACCGCCCCAGTTGGTACCCGCCGAGACCAGCTCGCCCTGCTCGTCGCGCAAGAACCAGTCGGGGTGTTCCTTGAACAGGTTGGAGCTGGGCCGGGCAATAAAGGGGGCCAGCCAGAGGCCGGGGGTCAGGCCCTGGCTCTGGGCCCTGAGCGCAATGGCGCTCATGCCGGAGGGGAACTTGTGGTTGGGCTCCCAGTCGCCCATGTTCTGCTGCCAGCCGTCGTCTACCTGAAACACCTCGAAGGGCAGCCCCTGCAAACCGGCAATGGTCTGGAGCAGCTGGCCTTCGGAGATGTCGCTGTAGTAGCTGTACCAGCTGCACCAGACCCGGGGGGGGGCCTGCTGGGCCCGCACCCCCAGGGTGGTAGCGAGCAGTTCGGCGTAGCGGTTCAGAACCTGCGGGGCTTCGCCATAGGCCAGGAACCACTGCATCTCGTGATCGCAGGTGCCCTTCAGGCTCAGGCGGTCGGCCTCGATGCGGGCGCCAGGCCGCAAGGCGCCCAGCAGGAGCATCCGCCCGTCGTAGCCCTCGAGGCCCCCCAGGCCACTACCGCCGTGGACGGGCGAGAGGGCGTACGCGGGGTCGTCGCACTGGGGGCGGCGTTCGGGCGGCAGGATGGGCCGGGGGTTTTCCTTGAGGCTGACCCAGGCGGCCTCGCTCCAGCTCTGCCAGCCGTGCTTGAAAAACATGGTGCGGCCAAAAGGGTGCCCAATCTGGACGGTCTTGCCGTGCAACAGATAGCCGCCCAGGGTCTCCTCGAGCCTCCCCGCACTGATGTTGAACTCGTAGCCCTGAATCTGCATGGTTACCCCTCTTTCCAGATGCAGAAATTATAGGCCTCGAGGGTGGGGCCTCCTACCAGGAACCGAGCACCCGCGGGGGCGGGGGCGGGTTGGGGCTGGTCGCTGTAGTTGAAGGCAAAAACCCAGTCACCGCGCCGACGAACACGCACGCCCTCGGGTACGGGGTGAACCGGCAAACCCAGGTCTTGGGCCAGCGAACCCAGGTAGCTTTGCAGGAAATCCTGGCCTGGCCAGAAGGCCAGGTAGTGGTGGTTCTGGTGCTGGTACAAGGCCCCCTTGCCATCGCCAAAGGTGGCCTGGGGGGGCCGCTCCGATTCAACCCACTCCCGCCATACCTCGGCTGGCCACTCCTGGCCGTTCCAGCGCACCGGCTCGGACAGCCCAGGGCGGGTACTCTCCACCCGCGTCACCTTGAGCGGCAGTAAATCCTGCAAGCGCCCCGGCGGTAGGGTGGGCGGAATGCTCAAATGCTCGGTTTTAGAACCGCTCCGGGGGCCCCACACCACCACACCCCGGGCGTGGCGAAAGGCTTCCAGGGCAGCCTCGGAGATCATGGGCAGGCTGGGCACCACCACAAGCCGGTAAGGCTCCAGGCGGGCCCCGGGGGGCACAAAGTCCACGTCCAGGCCCAGCCCGCGCAGCGCTTTGTAAAACACCCAGACCAGGTCGCGGTACACAAACGCCCTGCCCTGGGGCTGAATCCGGTAGACCCAGTCGGCCTCGTAATCGAAGACCAGCGCCACCGGGGAGGGGCTGCTGGGGGGCAGGGGGCCCAGGTTCTGGAGCTCCTCGGCCACCTGCGCGGCCTCGAAAAAGCCCACGTCGGGCTCAAAGTTGGGGCGGTTCAGACCGGCGTGGAACTGCTCCTGGGCCTTGGGAAACTGCCGCCAGCGGAAGTAGCTCACCACCTCGGCCCCGTGGGCCAGAGCCTCCCAGGTCCACAGCCGCACCATGCCGGGCGCGGGGGAGGGGTTGTGGTGGGCCCAGTTCACCGGCCCCGGCTGCTGCTCCATCACCCACCAGCGGGGCTTTACCCCGCGGTAGAGGTCGTGGTGGAAGGCGGCCATGTCGGGGTGGCCGGTGCGGGCGTAGCGGACTTTTTCCGCTTCGGTGCAGGGCAGTACGTCCATGTCGGTAAAGCCCAGGGGGTAGCTGTCCCACCCGGCGATGTCGAGGTCCTGAGCCAGCTTGAAGTGGTCGAAGTCCGGGGTGTAGCCCATGAAGTTGTGCACCACAAAGCGCCCTGGCGAGTGGGCCCGCAGAATTTCTACCTGCATCCGGTTGAAGCTGGCTACCTGCTCGGAGCTGAAGCGGTAGAACTCGAGCCAGTGGGCGGGGTTGGCCTCGGTAACGGTCTGGTGGGGCAGGTCAATTTCGGCAAAGGAGCGGTACTCCATGCTCCAGAACACGTTGCCCCAGGCTTCATTCAGCGCCTCAATGCGCTGGTAGCGGGCCTGCAGCCACAGCCGGAAAGCCCGCAGGTCCTCGGGGCCAAAGCTGCGGGTGGTGTCGTGGCAGCCGTACTCGTTGTCGGTCTGCCAACCGGCCACGTGGGGGTTCTGGCCGTAGCGCTGGGCCAGCAGGGTCACGATGCGGCGGGCCTCCTCGCGGTAGACCCGGCTGCTAAAGCTGTAGTGGCGGCGCGAACCAAAGCCGCGCACCCGGCCCTCCTTGTCCACCGCCAGAATCTCGGGGTGGCGGTCTATGAGCCACTTGGGCGGGGTAGCGGTGGGGGTGCCCAGCACCACTTTGAGCCCGGCCTCGCCCAGGGTGAGGATGGCCTCATCCAGCCAGGCCCAGTCGAAGAGTCCGGGCTCGGGCTCGAGGCGGCTCCAGGCAAACTCGCCGATGCGCACATAGCTGAGGCCCAGCGCACGCATGCGCCGGGCATCCTCGGCCCAGCGGTCGCGGGGCCAGTGTTCGGGGTAGTAGCAGACTCCTAGCATAGTTGGAAAGGGGGGCTCGAGGGTACATCAGGGAGGTTTGTGCTCGGAGGGTTTCGATTGAAGCCCGGGAGGCAGCGTTGGTGGGGGTGTGAACGGGTCAGTTTGGCAAAGTGCAGAGCGAACCCGAGAACAAACAGACCGATTGGGCGCTCAGTCTTTCACCCCTCCCGCCGTGATGCCTGCAATGAAGTAGCGTTGCAGGAACAGGAACAAAATCAGGAAGGGCAACGTGGTCATCACGGCCCCCACCATAATGCCCCCCCAAGAAACCCGTGTCAGCCCAATCAGGGAGCCCAGCGCCACCGGAGCGGTCTGCATGGCCCGGTCCGAGAGTACCAGTAAGGGCCACAGATAGTCGTTCCAGGCGGCCAGGAACAGGATAATGGCCAGGGCTGCCATGGCCGGGAGTACCAGCGGCACCGCCACGCGGAAGAAGATGCGAAACTCGCCCGCCCCGTCTATGCGGGCCGCTTCCAGCAGGCTTTGCGGCACACTCAGGAAGTTTTGCCGCATGAAAAACACCCCCAGGCTGTTGGCCAGCGAGGGCAGAATCACCGCCCAGTAGGTGTTGGTCAGGCGGAAGTCAAAGGTCATGGCCTCACGCAGCGCGGGTACCCCCCAAAACAGGTAGGCCAGCCCGGCCACCCCATAGCCGATCCAGGCCAGCCGCCCCAGGGTGGGCGAGAATTTCAACCAGGCCAAAAGGGCGGCAATCCCGCCAAACACGGCCATCCCGATCAGGATGGCCAGCAGGGTTTTGGCCTCGCGGGCCACCAGAATGAACTGCGGAATCACCACCGCGAAATAGGGGATGGTCAGGGTGGCAATCACCAACGAGAACACCACCCCCTTGCCCCAGAAATCGAAGCGGGCAAAGGCATAGCCGGCCAGGCTGGTCAAAAAGATCGAGAGCACCGTGTAGATGCCCGCCACCATGATGCTGTTGAAGAGGGTGCGCAGGAAGTTGGTGTCGGCTTGCAGGCTTTGCAGGTTGGCGGCAAACTGATTGCCCGGCAGAATCGGGGTGGGGGTGCTGAAGATGGCAATCTCGGGGTGGGTCGAGAAGACGAACATCAGCCACAGCGGCGCCAGCCACAACAGCGCCAGGGGCGTCAGGAACAGGTGCAGCCAGAAACTGCGCCACCAGAGCCGCCGCTTCACGATTCCCTCCCGAAAAGCCTGAGCTGGATGATGGAGAAGACCAGCGCCAGCAGGGTGATGGCGTAGGCGATGGTGGAGGCGTAACCAAAGTTGATGTTCTGGAAGCCCTGGCGGTACAGATAAACCCCCAGGGTGGTGGTGGCGGTGCCGGGGCCGCCGTTGGTGATGAGCCAGGGCTCGGTGAAGAGCTGCAAGGTGCCGATGATGGAGAGCACCAGGCAAAAGAGCAGAACCGGGCGCAGGCTGGGCACGGTAATGCGCCAGAACTGTTGCCAGGGACTGGCCCCGTCAATCTCGGCGGCCTCGTAGATGTCTTTGGGGATGCTTTGCAGCCCGGCCAGGATGATGATGGCGTTGTAGCCGGTCCAGCGCCAGGTAAGGGTGGTGATGATGACGGCCATGGCGCCCACCGGATCGAAGATCCAGTTGAGCTCCGTACCCAAGGCCGCATTGACCGCGCCATTCTGATTAAAAAGCAGGCGAAACACCGCCGAGTAGGCCACTGCCCCAACTACCACCGGCGCAAAAAAGGCAAAGCGAAAAAAGCCCCTGGCCCGCAGCAGTTGTGAGTTAAGCGCCACCGCTAGCACAGTGGCCAGGGCTAGCATGAGAGGTACCTGGATGACCAGAATCAGCACCGTGTTGCGCAGGGCGTCCCAAAAAGCCGCATCACCCAGGATGCGGCCCCAGTTGACACTCAGGTTCCAGACCGGCGGGGAAACCCGGGTGTTCTGGAACGAGAGCAACAGCGACTCGAGGATCGGCCAGGCCCAGAACAAGGCGAAAATCGCCAGGTAAGGACTCAGAAAAAGATAAGGGGTCGCGCTACGTTTCACGCGTCCTCCCGTACAGCAGTGAGTGTTGCCGGGCAGTACACGGCTTCCTCCCGCACGGCAGTGGGTGTTGCCGGGCAGTACGTGGCTTCTTCCCGGCTAAAAGTCTGGTTGATAGGTTGCATCTCACGGGATGCTCCAAAGGGATTCTGCTGTTGTAAAAGTTTGGGGGTGAGGTTGCCCCCACCCCCACAAAACGTTTAGCGTGCGATGGGCAGACCGGTGGCCTGCGAGATTTGCTGGGCGGCAGCGTCGAGGGCTGCTTTGGCGCTCGGGAAGCGCCCGGCTACGTAATCGGCCTGGGTCTTGACCATGATGGCGCGGGCTTCCTGGAAGAACTGGGTGCCACGGGCCGCCGGTACGCTACCCAGGGTGCCCAGAATCTGTTGCCAGATGCGCTGGTTGCCCCAGTAGGCCTGGGGTTGGGCCACATAGGGGTCGCGGGTGGCGGCCAGGAGCGAGGGTACCAGCCCGAATTCCTTGAGCATGGTCACCTGGCCTTCGGTGGTGCCCAGGGCGTAGCGGACGAAGGCCCAGGCCGCTTCCTTGTTGCGCGAGGAGGCCGGGATGGCCAGCGCGGAGCCGCCCAGGTTGGCGGCACGAACGCCATTGGCACGGGAGGCGGGCATCAGGTATACCCCCCACTTGCCGCTCTGGTCGGGGGCGTTGGAGCGGATGGTGCCTTCGTACCAGGCGCCGAACATGCTGGTGGCCACGGTGCCGGCCTTGAAGCCCTGGATCTGCTCGTTCCAGCCGCCCTGCATCACGATTCCGGCGTCAATAAGTTTTTTGACCGTCTCGAGGGCGGTCACGCAGCCGGGCTGGTTAACCGTTACGGCGTTGGCTTCGTTGTTGAAGTAGAAGCAGCCGTTCTGGTTGGCCAACATGCGGAACCACTCGTCGTCCTGACCGTTGGCAATGACCCCCACCTTGACCCGGTTGTTGGTGGCCTGGGCAATGCGGCGGCCTGCAGCGATGAAGTCGTCCCAGGTGCGGATGGTGGCGGGGTTGACCCCGGCTTGGCTATAGATGTCGCGCCGGTAGAACATCACCACGGGGCCGGAGTCCCAGGGCATGGCAAAGACCCGGTTGCCCACGGTCAGTTCGGTCCACTTGAAGGCGGGGAACTGGTTACGCAGGGTCGAGGCGGCGGGTTGCAGGGTGTTCATGTCGGTGAAGCAGTTGGGGAAACGGGCCCAGAACACCTCGGCTTCGTTGTTTTCGATGGAGTATACGTCGGGCAGGTCGCCGCCGCCCGCCGCACAGCCTGCCAGACCGCGGTCGTAGGTGGCCTGGTTACCGATGTCGAGCACCGTAACCTTGACGTTGGGGAAGAGTTTGTTGAAGCCGGGGATGTTGGCTTCCAGGGCCTTGGCAGCGATGTCCCAGCTCCACACGGTAATCTCGCCGCGCAGGTTGGGGTTCCCCTGCATTTGCTGGGCCGAGGCCACCGTCAAGGCCAGGGCCGCACCTAAAACCAATAGACGCTTCATGGATCCCTCCTTAGATACCCGCCTTTTCCGGGGCTCCAGCGCTTGGGGCGGAACAGTTCCAGGCCCGCCATCGTTGGAGCGGTTTTGTTTCCCCGTCAAGGTTCCAGGCGAGTCTAACGGTGGGACTCGAGGCTTGTCAATAGTTTTGGATACTTTCGCAAAGTTTCGAAAATGTTTATGAAGCTCGAGCGGCCAGGGCCACCTCGAGGCCCCGCTGCCGTAGCGCCTGAAGGTCTTCGCTTTTGGCCTTGCGGTCGGTGATGAGCAGGTGGGCTGCTTCCAGCGGTCCGATGCGGGCGGCGGCCACCTGCATCAGCTTGCTGTGGTCGGCCAGCACAATGGTCTCGCGGGCGGCCTCCATCATGGCCCGCTTGATCTCGGCCTCTTGCAGGTTGGTGTTGGTGAAGCCCTTGTCGGGGTGTACGCCATTGCAGCCGATAAAGGCTTTGTCGGCATTAATCTCCTGGAGCAGCAGCGTGCCGTAGGGGTTTACCAGTGAGTGCTGCAAGGGCCGCAGGGTGCCCCCCGTGACAATGACCGTGATGCCCGGATGCGACTCCAGGAGCAGGGCAATGTTGAGCCCACTGGTAATCACCACCACGTTCCGTAGCGAGGGCGAGAGGGCTTTGGCCAGCTCGGTGGTGGTGCTGCCTACATCCAGAATGATGGTCTCGCCATCGCGCACCATCAGGGCGGCGTGGTGGCCGATGCGCTCTTTCTCCCGGGCGTGTACCTGCCGGGTTTCCTCCAGGGGCAGCTCAAAGCGTTTGGTCTCCGCCGGCACCGCGCCCCCCCGCGTACGGCGCAGCAGGCCCCGTTGCTCCAGATACTCCAGGTCGGTGCGGATGGTAACGGTAGAAACCCCGAAGTGTTCGGCCAGCTGGCGCACCTGCAATCGGCCATCGCGGTGCAGCACCTCCAGGATTTCCTGATGGCGAAAGGTAGCCTCGAGGGAAGGCATAGCGAAAGCATACGAAAGTTTGCAAAGGTGTGCAAATTACAAAAACCGTACCGGCTTGGCCTGTCAGCTTATTTTGCCATCTTTGCTCGAACACTTTGCATACTTCAGGAGTGATGAGGTAGGGGGCAGGGAATAGGTGTTAAAGACCCACTGCCTACCTCCTACCACCCACATCCACTTGTTTGGATTTTGAAAGTTGGCTGTACGCCCAATGTTGAAATTACTCCTCTTCCAGCAAGAGTGGCAAAAACACCGTGAAGCGGGTCTCGCCGGGTCGGCTGGCGACCCGAATCTCGCCCCCGTGGGCCTCGGCAATCTGCTTGGCAATGGCCAACCCCAGCCCGGTGCCGCCCTCGGGGCCCCGGGCAAACCGCGTGAAGAGCCGGGGCAGTACCTCGGGGGCGATGCCCGGCCCGCGGTCCACAATGGCAAAGGCGGCCCAGGGCTGCTTGGGCGGTTTCATCTCGGGGGTGGAGGTGGTGCGAAGCTCGTCGGCGGACTCGTAGGGGTCGGAGGGGTTGTCGGTGGGTTCCTTGACCATCCAGACCCGTACCTGCACCTTTTCGGGGGCACCGGCAGCCCGTATTGCGTTGGCGATAAGGTTTCGTGCGAGCTGCAAGAGGCGGTCGGGGTCGCCCAGTACCTCGGGAAACTCGGCGGGCATCTTGAGTACCACGCCGGGGTACTCGCCCACAGCCTGGCGCAGCAGGTCGCCCAGGTTCACGATGTGGGCATTAACGCTGCGCTCAGCCTCGCCCCGGGCCAGGGCCAGCAGATCCTGAACCATGCGGGCGGTGTGGGCGGCAATTTTGCGGGCCCGCTCGAGCATCTCGGCATCGCCGGGGTTGCGGCTGAGGCGCTCGAGGTAGCCGTTCAGCGAGGTCAGGGGGGTGCGCAGTTCGTGCGAAACCTCGGCCAGAAAGGCCCGTTCGCGAGCCTGGGCCTCGCGCAGCTCACCCAGCAGGTCGTTGACCTTCTCCACCATTACCCCCAGGTCGTCCTTGGGGCCGGTGTAGTGGATGGGCTCGAGGTTGCGCGGGCCGCGCTTGTCCACCTCGGAGGCCGCCCGGTGCAACGGAATGAGCGAAAGACGGGCTGCCAGCACAATCAGGAGGGCACCCAGGGGCAGCAGAAAGGCCATTCCCTGTATCAGGGTATTGCGCACCGTAACCGAAATGCTCTCGATATAGCGGGTGTCCTGACTGACCGCTACCACCGCCCCCGGGATTTCCTGATAGGCGGCCATAAAGCCAGGGGCGTAATAGGGCTTGGCGGTGCTGCTGGCTGCACGGATATAGTTTTTAGGCACTTTCTGTTCAAAGTCGGATGTGGGTGCAATCAGGAGTTGCCCACCCGAACTGTAAAAGCTCACACTCACCGGGCCGGAGCGGGGCAGGCTGATCTCCCCGGCGCGGCCCGAGGCATAGAGCTGGGCCACCTCGTTCACGTAGCGCAACAGGGTGCGCTCGACCTGTCCGTACAGACCAAAATTGATGCTGTAGACGGCAATGGTCAGGGTCAAGGCCAGAATCAGCACCCACAGGATCGTATAAGCCAGGATCAGTCGGGTGCGGAAGGACATAAGCCGTCTTGGGGTTCAGGCGCCCAGGGTAGAGAGCTGGTTCGGTTGGTTTGAGGGGCTGTATCCTTGGCCCTCGGGGTGGGGTCAGGCGCTTACTCGGCTTCGCGCTGGCGCAGGGCGTAACCCACCCCCCGCACGGTGCGCAGGTAGCCATAGGCCCCGGCCTCACGCAGCTTGGAGCGGAGGTTGGCTATGTGGACGTCTACCACATTGGAGTCGCGCTCGAGCTGGCGTCCCCACAGATGCTCCTCGATCTCCTGGCGGCTAAACACCTTGCCAGCGCGGCTCACGAGGAGCGAGAGCAACTCGAACTCCTTGGGCGAGAGGCGCAGTTCCTGCCCGTCGTAGAGTACCTGGCGTTTGGCCAGATGCACTTCCAGGCCCCCCACACTGACCTGCTCGCCCCCTTCGCGGTGGCGCAACTGCACCTGGATGCGGGCCATGAGTTCGGCGGGATGGAAGGGCTTGACGATGTAGTCGTCGGCTCCGTCGGAGAGCAGGCTGACCTTGCGCTCGACCGCATCGGCAGCGGTCAAGACAATGATGGGCACTTCGTAGCCGGCCCGAATGCGGCGGGCCACCTCGCCCCCGTCCAGATCCGGCAAGCCCAGGTCGAGAATGACCAGGTCGGGCACTGCTTCACGCAGGCGCACCAGGCCCGACATGCCACCCGAGGCCCAGTCTACGGTGTAGCCAGCTTCGCCAAGCTCGAGTTGCAAGAGGTGAGCAATTTCGGGGTCGTCTTCAATCAGCAGAATGCGTTTCATCGAACCTCCGGCAAAACACGCCCATTGGGCAGGTTCAGACGGTATGTGCGGGTCAAAAGCTCATTCAGACTAACACGTTCTCCCTGGATCATCAGTGCGATATCCCCCCGTGGGGTGGTGATTCCATTGTACGGGGGGCGGTAGCCTCCATCCACCCGGAACAGCACCCGAACCTCTCGGTTGGCGGGGGCGGGCAGTTTGCTTTGCAAGACCATGTTGCGTTCATCTACCTGCCAGACCACATACACCGTGAGCAAATCCGGAGACACCACGCGAATCTCACTCCCCGATGGAATAAAGGGGAGATTGGGCAGTGGCGCGAGCGCCAATACAAAGGCCAATAGAAGACTGCGCATGGTCACACCACTATGCAAGGCTACCCGAACAGGCGCATGGGATTCCGATAAAGGGCATTTTAACCTGATGGGGCGGGGTTGGTGTGGTTCTCGAGGTCAAGTGGTACTCCCTAAGCCTTTAATTGGGTTCAATACTAGGCAATTCCAGCCACAATGCTAGTGCAAATACCAACCCCTGGAGTTTAGCATTTCTTTAGGTGTGACATAATGCCTGGGTCACGCCCTTTGGTTACTCCCCCGCTTTGAAGCCTTGAACCGCTCACAGCCCCATGCGAAAGCGTTCTTGCAAGGGTTCGGAGTAGACGGCTCTTATGCCGACTGCTAAATCCCGTGGAGCAGTGGCCCCAATGGCTTCTGCAACGCTTGCATACAGGCCAGCCCCAACCAGCCCTAATAGGGCGGCCCCTCGGGCCGGGCCTTCCTCCAAGGTGCTGCGGGCCAATGGCAGGGCCAATATACTGCCCGCAATCGAACGCCAGAAATCGGAGCGGGCTCCCCCGTCAGAGGCCTAGACGTTATAACTGCTGCTGCTGGTGGTACCCCCCCGGCCCGTCCAGTTGGTGTGGAAGAACTGCCCCCGGGGCCGGTCTACCCGCTCGTAGGTGTGGGCCCCAAAGTAGTCGCGCTGGGCCTGCACCAGGTTGGTGGGGAGGGTGCCGCTACGGTAGCCATCGAAGTAGGCCAGGGCGCTGCTAAAGGCCGGGGTCCAGAGGCCGCGCAGTGCGGCGGTGGCCACCACCTGACGCCAGGCCACCTGGCTGTGTTTGATGATGTTGGTGAAGTAGGGGTCTAAGAGCAGATTAGCCAGTGTAGGGTTGGCATCGTAGGCGGCTTTGATGTTCTCCAGGAAGCGGGCCCGGATGATACAGCCCTCACGCCACATCAGGGCGATGCCGCCATAGTTCAGGCTCCAGCCGAACTCCCGGGCGGCCATCTGCATGAGCTGGTAGCCCTGGGCATACGAGCAAATTTTGGAGGCATAGAGGGCCTGGCGCACCTGCTCGATGAAGGCTTGTTTGTCGCCGGTGAACTGGGCCTGGGGGGGCTCAAAAAGGCGGGCCGCCTCGAGGCGCTCTTCCTTGAGAGCGCTCAGGTTGCGGGCAAACACCGCCTCGGCAATGGTGCTGGCAGGCGCACCTACGTCTAGCGCCGTGACCGAAGTCCACTTGCCGGTGCCCTTCTGCCCGGCGGCATCCAGGATCACGTCTACCAGGTCTTCGCCGGTTTCTTCATCCTTTTTGGTCAGGATGTCGGCGGTGATCTCGATCAGGTAGCTGTCGAGCTCACCCTGGTTCCACTCGGCAAACACCTGGGCGCACTCGGCGTTGGACAAGCCCGCGACATGACGCAACAGGCTATACGCCTCGGCGATCATCTGCATATCGCCGTACTCGATGCCGTTGTGCACCATCTTGACGAAGTGGCCCGCGCCGTCCGGCCCCACCCAGTCGCAGCAGGGGGTGCCATCGGCTACCCTGGCCGCGATGGACTGGAAGATCGGCTTGACGTGTTCCCAGGCCCGCGCATCCCCACCCGGCATGATCGAGGGGCCGTGCAAGGCGCCTTCTTCGCCACCGGAAACGCCCGTGCCGATAAAGAGCAAACCTTTCTCGGCCAGTTCGCGGGTGCGGCGGTTGGTATCGGCGTAGTGGCTGTTGCCGCCGTCGATGATGATGTCGCCGGGTTCTAAGAGCGGCACCAGTTGCTGGTTGGTCGCGTCCACCGGGCTGCCGGCCTTGACCATTAGCATGATTTTGCGGGGTTTTTTCAACTGACGCACGAACTCGGGCAAACTGTAGGCCCCGATGATGGTTTTACCTTTGGCCCGACCCTCGGTAAACTCTTTGACCTTCTCGACGGTGCGGTTGAAGGCCGAGACCGTGAACCCCTTGGATGCCATGTTGAGGATGAGGTTCTCCCCCATCACCGCTAGACCGATGACCCCAATATCACTCTGCATGCTTTGGCTCCTGTTGGTCGTAGTTGGTTTGCTCTAGCACCTCCCGCAGGTTGTCCTCGAGCGACCGGGAAATATCGAGCTGGATGGCGTTGGTGGGGGGCTCGAGGGTCTCGAGCTGGCTCTCTAACAGACTCACCGGCATGTAGTGCTCCCGGTTTTGCATGCGCTGGGCAATGAGTGCCGGGTCGCCGTGCAGGAACACATACCCAACCCCCTCCAGACCTCCGCTCAGGGTGGTTCGGTAGCTTTCCTTGAGGGCCGAGCAGGCCAGCACCAAGGGGTTATCTTCGGCCAGATGCTGCTCGATCAGGCCCCGCAGCCGCAGCAGCCAGGGTTCGCGGTCGGCATCGGTGAGGGGCTGGCCGCGGGCCATCTTGTCGCGGTTGGACTGGGGATGATAGTCGTCGGCATCGGCGAAAGCCCAGCCCAGCCGCTGCGCTAAAGCCTGGCCCAGGGTGGTCTTGCCCGAGCCCGAGACCCCCATCACGATCAGGACTTTGGGGCTCATTCCACCCTCCAGGGCCAGTCCACGCAATCGCGGACTTCGGGAAACAGCACCAGGTCGGCCTTACCTTTGAGGGTCAGGGTGGTGAGGGTGGCGCCCTTCAGGTAGGTCTGGGCCGCTTGCAGCGTTGCACCTGTCACACTGACATCATCCACCAGCAGAACGCGCTTTCCGGTGGGGTCGAACGGGATGGGCTGTAGCAACTGGGGCTGGGGCCGCTGGGGCCGGTTGTGGTCGTCGCGGTAGTTAAGGTGCAGCAGCTCCAGCGGAACCCCAAGCTGGTGGGCGACCATGCTGGCCGGGACGATGCCCCCTCGAGCAATCCCCACCACCACATCCACCTCGGGTAGCTTCAGCTCGCGCATGCGGGCGCTGATGGTGTGGAACTCGAGCCCGACCTTGACCTTGCTCATGCGCCCTCCTTCACCCTGTACAAGGTCTCGCCCGCCTTGCGTACCAGCAAAATGCCCTCGTCCTCCCGGTTGGCAAAGTCCTCGGGGTTGAGGGTGTCGGGGTCGAGGTAGCCCAGGTTCAATCTTTGGCAGTCCTCCGGGCCGATGCGGCTGGCCAGGGTGACCCGGATTCTGGCATGCTCCTGCCCATCTACCCAGGTGCCGCTGCCCCGCACGTGGGTGCTGTGGGCCAGCACCCCCAGGGGCACGTGCTTAAAGCGCTCCCACTGGTTCAGGAAATACGGGACGGTGTGGTAGCCGATCTCGTAGATGTACTTGCCGTGTACCTTGCTCACCGTCTCGAGGTGCGGGGCGTAGATGATCAGCTCGCCGCCATCGGCCAGGGCGGGGTCGAGCTTGTACATGGCCTTGCCTGCGGTCCAGAGTTCGTCGTACATGGGCGGGGCCCAGGAGAGTACCCGCTGGAAGGGCTTGTCCACCCAGACGATATGACGCTGGCTAGATAGGTCGGCGGCGGCAGACCAGGCGCTTTGGTGGTCGCCCACAAATACCCCCGCCAGCCCGCTGCCTTGCACCACCAACGCAATGAGGGTGATGGACGTGGGCACGTGACGGGCCGCCTCGTGGATCAGGGCCCGCACCGGGGTGTCCTTGAGGCCGATGGTGCCGCGCACGGTAGCCAGTGCGCCCAGCCAGTGGGTCACGTTGATCATCTCGGGGCCGCTGATGCCGGGGAAGAGGTACTTGGCCCCACCGGAAAACCCCACCACTTCATGCGGGAAGGTGGGGCCCAGGATGATGATTTGATCCGCTTCTACCGCAGCCCGGTTCAGCTTCACCTGCACATCCCCGCCCAGGGTGGGGTGCCAGCGCTCGCCCGCGATCTCCATGACCCTGGCCTGGGGAACCACCCCGACGGTTGCCAGCGCATCGGGGTCCTGCCAGGCGTGGTTGTGGAGGCCGACGTACCGGTAGGTGGTGTGGCGCTCCTCGGTGCTGATACCCACCAGCTTGAGCATCTGGGCCTCGTCCAGCGGGGGGTGTGTGCCCAGCGCCACCATGAAGTCCAGCGTTTTCACGTCGTCCAGGATGTCTACCAGCATCCGGAACAACTGCGGCAGCGGCAGGGTGCGGGTGTGGTCGGGGATCAAGACCAGCACCTTTTGCTGGGTAAAGCGGCCCGTAAGGGTGCCAAGGGTTTGGCGAATGGCCTCGGTGTCCAGCAACTGACCGGTGGCCGACTGGGCCTGGGCAAGCAGTCCCTTCATGACACCTCAATTATGGTTTGATTCTTGAAGGATTCATAAGCGGCCTGGACGAGCTCGAGGCTCTTCACCCCTTCGGCTCCGCTTACCACCGGGTCGCGTTCTTGCAGCACGGCGGTCACAAAATCCTGCACGATGCGGCGATGGCCGCCGAGATGCGTCTGGCGGGGGTCGGATGCCGAGCTAAAAATATTCTCGCTTTCGGGTTTGTCTAACCCCTGGACATCCCAACGCACCACGCTTTCACCCTCGATGCGCAAGGAGCCTTTGGTGCCACACAGCTCGAGGGTATGGGCACTTCCGGGCGCGCTGGCTGTGGTACCACTGATGCTACCGAGTGCCCCGCTCGTAAAAGTAACACAGAGGGTGAGGGTATCTTCCACTTCAATGGGGTGCGCCAAGGTAGTTGCAAATGCCGCTACTTGCCGGGCACGTCCAAGCCACCAGACAGCCACATCTGCCAGATGGATGCCCTGGTTCATCAAGATGCCTCCACCATCCAGTGCCCAGGTGCCACGCCAGGCTGCCGAAGCATAATACGCATCGCTGCGATAGTAGGGCATGGTGATCGAAAGCAGCACCGGCTGGCCCAGCGCACCGCTATCCAGGGCTTGTTTGATAGCCTGGTATACCGGGTCGGCGCGTCGCTGGAAAACCACTCCCAGACGTAGATTCTTGTGTTGGGCGAGCTGTACCAACTCCCTGGCTTCTTTTACTCGAAGGGCCATGGGCTTTTCCAGTAACACGTGCAAACCTGCCTGCAGTGCAGCCTTGGCCTGGGCATGGTGCAACCCGCTAGGGGTTGCGATGATAAGGGCATCGGGGCGGGCCTGCTCGAGTAGGTCTTGCCAGTTGGTAAAACAGGGGGTGTTCCAGGCTTGTGCAATGGAGGCCGTATCACCCTCCTTGTCCCTGAGTGCAGCAACTAAAGTAGCTCCGTCGGTTTGGCGCAGGATGTCCGCATACCAACTCCCAGCGATTCCCACCCCTGCAACGGCGATGCGCAGACTCATGTCCCGGGTACTCCAAGCAGCCTGGGAATCCACAGCACCAGTGAGGGGAAGAAGGTCACGATCATCAGTACCAAGAACATTGGAGGCCAGAAGTAGAGCATGGCCCTACTGACCTCTTCAATCTTGACCTTTCCTACCGCACAGCCCACAAACAGGGCGGTACCCACGGGAGGGGTGGTTAGCCCCAGAGCCAGGTTGACCATTAACATGATGCCGAAGTGAACCGGATTCATATTGATGGGATCGGCAGTAACGATGGGAAATAGTACCGGGGTCATAATCAGGATGAGCGGCCCCATGTCCATTACCATTCCCAGCAGCAGCAGCATCAGGTTGATGAGCAGCAGCAAGACAATGGGGTTGTTGCTGAGTCCCAGAATGAACTCAGAAAGCTGGGCTGGAATGCGTAGGTAGGCCATCAGCCAGGCAAAAGCGCTGGCGGTAGCGATGATGAATATCACTGTGGAGACGGTACGCACTGCCTGGGTTACGGCCTCCCAAAAGCGTGGACCAGTGAGTTCACGGTAAAACAAACCGCTCACCAACAGTGCAGCCAAAACCCCAAAAGCTGCCGACTCGGTTGCGGTAAAGATACCGGAAACAATACCCCCCACGATAATGACCGCTACCAAAAAACTGGGAAGCGCTCCCAGTACAATCCTCAGGCTTTCCCGCCAGGGGGGCAGACTCTCGGTGGGATAGCCGCGCCTGATTGCAACCACATATGCTGTAATCATCAGAGCAATCCCCATCAATATGCCCGGTAGATAGCCAGCCAGGAACAGCGTACCGATAGACACTCCACCGGCTGCGAGGCTGAAAATTACCATGTTATGGCTGGGCGGGATGATGATGCCTTGCACCGAACTCGCCACCGTGACGGCTGTGGCATAATCGCCATCGTAACCCTTCTTTTTCATCATGGGAATCACGATGGAACCGGTGGCGCTCACGTCTGCTACCGCCGAGCCTGATATGCCACCAAAAAGCATCGAGTCCAGCACATTGACCATGGCCAGACCCCCCTTGAACGGCCCCACGATTACCCGTGCCAGATCTACCAACCGCTGGGCCAACCCTCCCTGTACCATGAGCTGGCCCGCCAGAATGAAGAAAGGAATGGCCAGTAGAGGGGTTGCAGTAACCCCAGAGGCCATTCGCTGAGCCACAATTAGCTCTGGCAGGCCAATACGGGCTACCGTTACCACACACGCCAACCCGATAGCAATCCCGATGGGCGCACCCAGCGCCAGCAACAGGGCAAAAGAGAGCAGCAGCAGGGTAGTTGGGTTGAACAGGCTGGCGATACCCCCATTGGCAACTATCAGTATCAACAAAAGCAGACCCACACTGCCCAGCACCCAGCGCCAACGGAAGGAGCCCCGTACTGCTGACTCTGCCACAAAACGGCCTAACAATACCTGCAAACCATAAAACGCAATCAGGGCACCCCCAACGGGCAAGGCCAGGTACATCCAGCCCAGTGGGATTCGAACAGTAGCGAAGGTCTGGCCAAAACTATTGATCGCAAGTTGCCAGCCGTAGTAGACCAGAAACAGGCCAAACCCCACCACCGCTGCCCAGACCAGGCGAAAGATAACGTGCTGGACAACCGGTGATAAGCGCTTGACAAAGATATCTACCGATAGGGTATCTCTGAGCCGGATGGTCAGACCTGAGGCCAGCATGGCCAACCAGACCAGCAGCATCAGGCTGATTTCTTCCGTCCAGCGAGGACTGCTGAGGAAGGGTAGGTTACGGGCCAACACCTGCCAGGTGATGATGCCTACAATGGTGATGAGTAGCCCGCCAGACAAGGCCATCAAGCCGCGAAAAAGCCACCCATCTATGGCTCGCAACAGACGCAATAGAGGGGTCGTAGACCCCTCTCTAGATGGCGGAAGCGGGGACATTACTGAACCTTCAGGATACGATCAATCAGATCGCCAAAGTCCTTTTCGTATTTTTTGTAGACTGGCTGAACCGCTTGCTGGAACTCGCGCACGTTCACCCGAATTACCTGTGCGCCGGCTTTGAGAACTGCATCGCGGCTCTGGGCTTCCAGGGCGTTCCAGGCGTTCACCTGCACCGGAACACTGGCAGTGGTGGCTTGCTGGATCAACAGCCGGTCACCGGGGGTCAGCTTGTCCCACACGGCCTTGCTAAAGATGATCACCTCAGGTACACGGCTATGCCCCGATAGAGTGTAGAACTTGGCGACTTCGTAATGACGTACGCCAGCCGGGCCGTAGGAAGGCCAGTTGTTTTCCGCGCCGTCGATTGCGCCGGTTTGCAAAGCGCTATAGACCTCACCAAAAGCCATTGGAACAGGCTTGGCCCCAAGGGCTTCCATCATGTCCAGCACAACCTGGCTTTGTTGGGTGCGAATGCGCAGATCCTTAAGGTCGGCCACACTGCGAATGGGTTTCTTGTTGGTGTAGAAGTTGCGCGAACCCGAGTCGTAGTAGCCCAGGCCAATGAAGCCGCTGGCCTGCAGACCATCGAGTAGCTCACGGCCAATGGGGCCTTGCAGGGTTTTCCACATGTGCACGCTGTCGCGGAAGATGAAAGGCATGCTGAGTACGCCAAATTTGGCATTGAACTGACTCATGGGGCTGGCACTGACCCGCGCCATGTCAATAACGCCCAGCTTGACCTGTTCAATGACCGAGCGTTCATCCCCCAGCTGCCCAGCGGGGTATACCTGGAGCTCGATGCGCCCGCCTGAACTGCGCTTGAGGGTTTCGGCAATGTTTTTCAAGCCCACCACCGTGGGGTAGTTTTCGGGCTGCACATCAGCTACCCGCAACACCCGCTTTTGCTGGGCCATGCCCATTCCCAGCAACGCCACGACCGCCAGCACCACCATGCCTTTACCTGGATTCATAAATCCTCCTAAGTACGACGATGTGGCAATATGTTATCGCTAACATTTTGAACTGTCAAGGGGCATTCAGCCAGGGGCGCTGGTTGCAGCATAAACACTCAAAAAAGCCCATTTTTAATCGAACCCTTGCATTTCGGCGGATTGCTGGTAAACTAATCTCAAGTTATTGATAACGATAACAAACGATAGCTTGGTACGCCTATGCCAAAAGTGACCATTAGCGATGTTGCTCGTCGAGCGGGTGTTTCTACCATGACCGTCTCGAGGGTGGTGAATAACAAAGGCGAAGTGCGGCCTGAGACCCGCTCACGAATCCTGCAAGTGATTGCCGAGACTGGCTACCGGCCCAATGCCATCGCCCGTAGTCTAATCACGCAAAAAACCATGACCATCGGGCTGGTGGTGCCTGACCTGACCAATCCATTTTTCCCCGATGTGGTGCGGGGTGCAGAGGACGAAGCCTTCAAGCAAGGTTACACCCTGTATGTTTCGGATATCGCCGAGCAACCGGACAGGGAAGCGCAGGTTTTGGAGCGCCTCGAGGCCAGCCGGGTAGATGGGGTCATTGTATGTGCCTCGCGGTTGCCCGACGAGCAACTGATCGAGTTGCTCTCACACCAACAGGCGGCGGTAGTAATCAACCGGGAAACCCCGATCAGCGTGGCTGGAATGGTCTGTAACGACGACACTTATGGTGCGATGCTGGCTGTTCATCACCTGCTGCAAACTGGGCGCAAACGTATTGGCATGTTGACCGGGCCTCCGGCCTCGAGGGCAGGCAGGCTGCGCTCGAGGGGCTATGAAAATGCGCTGAGTGTGACGGGCCATGAGGTCAGGAGTGGTTGGCTCGAGCCCTGTGAATCCAACGAACACGGGGGTTATAGCGGTTTCAAACGGCTGCTGAAGCGGCATAAAAACTTGCAAGCGGTATTTTGCTACAACGATCTGGTTGCTTTAGGGGCTTTGCAGGCCGCACAGGAAATGGGATTGCGGGTTCCCGATGATGTGGCTCTGATCGGTTACGACGATATTCGCATGGCAGCCCTGGCCACCCCGCCCCTGACCACGCTGCGGGTGAACCGCTATGGTTTGGGTATGGCGGCTTTTCAGATGCTGTTAGCCCGAATCGAGGGCAAGCAGCCTCCTGCGGTATTGCTGCGACCCGAATTGGTGGTGCGACAGAGTGCATAGAGGAACTACCAATGTGCCAAGGAGAGCAACCTAAATGAATGGAGTCGAAACTCCCTACCCCGAGTCTGTGGTAAAGCAGGGCGAGGTGACGTTGTGGCTTGGAGAGGAGCAGGGCCAGAAAATGCTGTGCCTGATAGCTCCACCAGAGCATCCGGTACTCGGGCAATTCGAAGGACATTCCCAGCGCAAGGGTGAAGATATTCAGCTCTATGGGCCGTGTAATTCCCCTAATGCCATGGCTTTGCGCGAGGTCTTGCCTGATCTCAAACCCAGGCCACTCGGCCTCTATACCTCGGCGGGTTTTGGCGATCGTTTGGGGATTGCTACACCAGGCCATGTGCGGGCTTTGCGGTCTGTGGGTGGCTTGATTGCGCCCATATTTGCCCAGCAGTCCATCCGTGAGATGAGCCGCACGCATCGCTCACCCCAAGAAGTGCTCGATGATGCAACTTGGGGTGCATTCGAAGCCGGTTGGCATCAGGGGGTTGGCGCCGATGCCGACCACCTCAAGACTACCGAAGATATAGATCGTTGCGCTGTGGTGGGGTTTAGCTTTTTCACGCTGGATCCAAGTGCATATGTAGACAACGCTGCAGTCACCTATAAAAGCGATGAGCTTAACCAAAAGCTGGATATGCTTCCCTGGGCCAGTCTCCAGAGTTCACGGGTTGAACTGGAGGGCTATGTTGGACAGGTGGTGGATTTGGGCCACCGCAAGCTGGTTCTGGATCAAGAGGGGGTGTGGCGCTTTGCGGTTAAGTATGGAAGTGCGCTGGCCCATGTTTTGCATCTCTATAGGCATCTTGAAGGAATGGGTATCCCCTTTGAACTCGAGGTATCGGTGGATGAGAGCGATAGCCCTACCACGGCCCTCGAGCACTACCTGTTTGCTCGAGAGCTGGCGCGGCTGGGGGTTCGCTTTGTCAGTCTAGCGCCCCGCTTTGTGGGGCATTTCGAAAAGGGGGTGGACTTTATCGGAGACCTGGATGTGTTGGCTCAAAGCCTGCAAGACCATGCCGCCATTGCACGTCTTTGTGGGCCTTACAAGCTCAGTCTACATTCGGGCTCGGATAAATTTAGCGTCTACCCCCTCATCGCTGAAGCCACTCAGGGTCTGGTACACCTCAAAACGGCAGGTACCAGTTATCTGGAAGCCCTGCGGGTTGTGGCCCAAAAGGAACCTGATTTATTCCGGGCTATCTGGGCCCTGGCACAGGCTCGCTTCGAAACCGATAAGGCCAGCTATCACATCTCGGGTCGTTTGGAAAAAGCGCCTGCGCCAGGCCGAGACGAGGAGTGGGCCGATTTACTGGAGCAGTTTGATGCCCGCCAGATTTTGCATGTCACCTTTGGCTCGGTGCTGGGTGAGTTCAAGCCAGCGCTGATGCAAGCCCTGCGGCAGCACCAGGAAGCTCACTATCGGGGGCTGGCGACGCACTTTGAGCGACACCTGCACCCCTTTGCACGCTGGAGCAACCAACAGAAAGGAAGAGCATGACCTTATCGGGACAAGTAGCCGTAATCACCGGTGGTAGTGGGGTGCTGGGCAAGAGCATGGCAGCCGCGCTGGCAGGTGCTGGTGCCAAAGTTGTTGTGCTGGGACGTAGCCTGGAAACCGCCCAGAAAGCGAGTGCGGAGATAACAGGGGAGGTGCTGCCACTGGCCTGTGATGTGCTGAACAAGCAAAGCCTGGAAGCCGCCTACCAAACTATCCACGCCCGGCTTGGTTCGATAGATATTCTGATTAATAGTGCTGGAGGCAATAACCCCGCTGCCAGCACCTCTCCTGAACGCAGTTTTTTTCAGCTTGATGCAGCGGCTTTGCAGCAGGTCATGAACCTCAACTTTTTGGGTACTGTGCAAGCCTGCCAGGTGTTTGGTCGCGACATGGCTGAGCGCAAAAAGGGCAACATCATCAATATCGCCTCGATGGCTGCCCTTCGACCCCTCACACGGGTATTGGGTTATGGGGCTGCCAAGGCGGCAGTGGTGAACTTTACCCAGTGGCTGGCGGTGCATTTTGCCCAGGAATACGGGCCAGAGATTCGGGTTAATGCCATTGCGCCAGGGTTTTTTCTGACCGAGCAAAACCGCTATTTGCTGGTCAGCTCCGAAGGTGAGTTGACCCCTCGAGCCAAAACCATTGTGGCCCATACGCCAATGGCCCGTTTTGGCGAGGCGGATGAGCTCACAAGCACGTTGATGTGGCTGTTGAACCCGGCTTCCAGGTTCATTACTGGCACCATCGTGCCGGTAGATGGTGGCTTTTCGGCGTTTAGTGGAGTGTGATGGCTAATGACCTGGACGCTCGACCCCTACCGTTGTTTTTCACCAGAACCCACCCAACGCAAGCTGGCTGTGGAGCTATATGAACAAGTCGGGGGCCTGCCCTTGGTTTGCCCGCATGGGCACATAGACCCCAAGCTACTACTTGCCGAGGCCCGTTTCGATTCGCCTGCACAGCTTCTGGTGGTACCCGATCACTACATCACCCGGATGCTCTACAGCCAGGGGGTCTTGCTGGAAGATCTGGGAGTTCCCACCAAGGATGGCTCTCCCTACGAACAGGATGGACGCAAAATCTGGCAGCGTTTTTGCGAGCACTACCACCTTTTTGCTGGAACGCCCACGGGACTCTGGCTCAAGGATGAGTTGATAAGGGTTTTTGGGGTAGATCAGAAACCCAATGCCGCCAACGCCCAGGCCATTTATGATCACCTCGAGGCCCAGCTTGGTAAACCGGAGTTCAGCCCTCGAGCGCTCTTCCGACGTTTTAATATCGAAGTCTTGTGCACCACCGACGATGCCACCGATACCCTGGCAACCCACCGCCAGCTACAGGCCGAGGGCTTGCCCATCAGGCCCACCTTCCGCCCGGATAAGCTGCTGAACCTTCACTATCCAGACTGGCCCATCCAACTAGCCAAACTCTCCGAAGTTTCGGGCATTCAGGTAGAGAATTATGCGTCGTTTTTGCAGGCCCTCCAGCAGCGGCGTCAGTTCTTCAAGGAGATGGGGGCGACGGCTACCGATCATGGGGTGCTGCAGGCTCACACCGAACGACTACCAACTGTAGAGGCAGAAGCTCTGTTTGCCAAAGCGCTGAAAGGACAGGCCACAGCTAGCGATACCCTGCGATTCACTGCCCACATGCTCATTGAGCTTGCAGGCATGAGCCTTGAAGATGGGCTGATAATGCAACTGCATGTTGGTAGTTCCCGCAACCACAATCCAACCCTTTTTCATCGCTTTGGCCCGGATGTGGGAGCGGATATTCCTACCGCAACCAACTGGACCTGGGGATTGAAGAATCTGCTCGATGAAGTGGGCAACCACCCAGCACTGCGCATCCTGCTCTTTACCCTGGACGAGTCCACCTATAGCCGAGAACTGGCTCCCCTCGCAGGGCATTACCCCGTACTGCGATTGGGCCCACCCTGGTGGTTTTTTGACAGCGTGAAGGGGATGGAGCGTTACCTCGACCGGGTGGTTGAAACTGCGGGCATCTATAACCTGGCGGGCTTCAATGACGATACCAGAGCCTTTGCTTCGATTCCCGCACGACACGATGTTTGGCGCAGGGTGATCAGCAACTGGCTGGCCGCTCAGGTGGGGCAGGGCTTGATGGAGGAAGCGGAAGCAGTGGAGGCCTGCGTGCAGTTGGCCTATCGGCTGGCAAAAGATGCCTATCGGCTGGGGTAGAACGTTCTTTGCAAAGATTACGCCATTCCGAGGCTAAGGCATTCTCTGTCTCAGACAAGACCATGGCTACCTGGACGGGCCTCAACTTGGTGAGGCAGGCTTATCTGCGTGGGGTCTACGCACAGACGCACGTAATGCACTGGGGTGTGGGCCGAGCCCGGCTTACGGGTGCTTGAGTTTTACGTTTCCTGGTAGCAGAAAACACCTCCAGCACAGTTTTTGCGCCAGGAGATAGCCGGGTTCTTTGCGTGAGCTATGCCAGGGTTTGAACCCTCTTCGCTATCATTGACCTTGAATGAAGTTGGGGAAAGCTCTGGATTGCAGGTGCAAGCCTTCAGGGTGCATTCAGAAAGTTGCCCTAAGCTGGACAGGTGAACGTCGCGCTCCTACGATGGCTGTTTATAGGCTTGTTGTGTGGCATGGCCTACGCCCAGAGACCCGTAGAAATTTCTTTCTGGCACACGCTGGACTCCCCTGGGCGGGAGGCGCTGGAAAAAATTGTGGGCGAGTTCAATGGCCGCCAGCGGGAGTACCGCATTGCAGCGCAGTACGTGGGCGACCTGCGCGAAGGGGGCATCAAGCTTACCTCGGCCATCCGGGCAGGTAATCCGCCCCAGCTTTACTATGGCGAGGTCTCGTTTGTCAGCCGGGCCGTGCAGGAGAACCTGGCCCTGCCGCTGGATGAATACCTGGGTAATCTGCCCACCGATTTCTATCCGGGGTTGCTCGAGACCGGGCGCTTTCGGGGCCGAACCTATGCCTTACCGGTGGAGCTACACCTGCCGGTACTGTTTTTCAATGCCGATCAGATGGCCGCCCGCCGCCAGAGTCCGCCCCAGAGCTGGGAGGCCCTGGCCGCAGTGGCCGAGCAACTGACCACTCGAGCAGCCCGCGGTTTTACCATCGTGAGCGACATTTACAGCTTCAATGCGGTAGTGATGAGCCGGGGTGGGCAACTGGTGCGCGATGGACGTCCCAACTTTACCGATGCCAGGGTGGTGCAGAGCCTCGAGTATTTGCAAAGCCTGGTGCGTGCGGGGAGTGCCCAGAGCCGCAACATCGCCGAGGCCCAGTTTGCCCTGGTGGACTTTGTGCGTACCAAAACCTTTATGGGCATCGCGCCGGTAACGGTCTGGCCGGTGCTGGAAAAACGCACCCCCATTCCCTTCCGCCTGGGGGTGGCCCCCTTGCCCCGCACGCCCGATGGCAAGCTGCCGCTGGCCGGGGGGAATCTGATGGTGTTGCGCGGGGCCAGCGAGGCCCAGGCCAGAGGGGTGGTGGCCCTGTGGCGCTACTGGATGGAGCCTGCCAGCATGGCCGAGTGGGTCAAGGCCACTTACTGCCTGCCCATGCGCCGCGCGGCCCAGCCTTTGCTGGAGGATTTCTACCGTGAAGACCCCCGCCGCCGGGTGGCCTTTAGCGGCCTCGAGCAGGCAGCCTCCTGGGTACAAGACCCCGAAGTGACCCTCTGGTACAGCTTCCTGGAAGATGCCCTCGAGCGTGTCCTGAAGGGCAATGCCAACCCCCGCCAGGCCCTCGAGGAGGCCCAGCGCAGAGCCCTGGCGGTGGAGCGTCGCTAGGAACAGCGCCAGCAAATGCCAGTATGGGATGTCCCACCGCGTTTCCCACATTTACGCTACACGCGGTGCAGCGTAAATTACCCCACACGCCATAGCTTCCAAAGGATGCTGTGTGGGGTATTCGTGGGAACCGCTCTCACCACGGGAGGCTTGCGGGTTGTGGGCCTGATGAGAGCCGATGTTTGGGGGCCGTATTTCGCAGTCCTTCAGTTTGCGGTTTGCCGGGTGTAGGGTTCAGCCTGATGGTGTTGCCAGAAAATACGGTTGGTCAGCTCAGCCAGGCCCCAGGCCAAGAGGGCCGTGCCCAGCAATACGCCCCAGAGCAGCAGGGGCAGCGGAACCAGGTCCAGCGCAAGAATACTGGCGGGGAGCATTCCCACCAGGAACTGTACGGCCATTCCCAGCAGCACCGCGCCGTGAAGCCAGAGGTTGGGCAGGGGAAACAAATGGGTGTGGCGGGCGGGGTAGGCGAAGAAAAGCTGTCCAATAGCCATGAAGTGGAAGGTAGTGCTGCGGGCGGCCTCGAGGCTATACCCCCAGCGCGGCAGCAAGCCCAACAGCCCCAGTGCGCACAGCGCCTTGATGGTTCCGCTCACCAGCACAAAGCGCAGGGAAGCCCCATCCAGCAGAGGAGCCCTGGGAGGCCGGGGCGGGTGCTGCATGACGCTGGGGTTCTTGTCTAGGGTAAGCGAGAGGGCGGGCAGGCCGTCGGTAATCAGGTTGATCCACAGGATTTGCACCGCCGTGAGGGGGAGCAGCAGGGCTCCGGTGGCATCCCGCAGATCCAGGAGGGCCGCAGCCAGGGCCCCGATGGCCACTACCAGCACTTCCGAGAGGTTGGTGGAGAACAGGAAGCGAATGAACTTCTGGATGTTCTCGTAGATGTTGCGCCCTTCCTCGATGGCGGCCACGATGGTGGCGAAATTATCGTCCAGCAAAACCAGGTCGGCTACCTCGCGGCTCACGTCCGAGCCGCGCTGTCCCATCGCCACGCCCACATCAGCGCGTTTGAGAGCCGGGGCATCGTTCACGCCGTCGCCGGTCATGGCCACAACCTCGCCCCCTGCCTGGAGTAATTCCACCAGTTTGAGCTTGTGCTGAGGCGAGACCCGCGCAAACACATTCACCTCATGCACTGCCTGGGCCAGGGCCTGGGGGGTGTAGTCTTCCAGGTCGCTACCGGTGATGACGCGTTCGCCGGGAATACCGATCTGGTGGGCGATGGCCAGGGCCGTAGCGGGGTGGTCGCCGGTGACCATCAAGACCCGGATTCCGGCCTGCTGGGCTTTGTGAATGGCCTCGGACACTTCGGGCCGGGGCGGGTCCCAGAACAGCACCAGACCCAGAAATTGCAGGCTTTCTTCGGTTTCGCCGTGCCCCCAGGCCACCCCCAGCACCCGGTAGCCCTCGGCGGCGTAGGCCAGGGCTTTCTCCTGCCAGGACTGGTACTCGTGAGGGGGCAGGAGAGAGCGCCCCAGCAGTACCTCGGGGGCCCCCTTGAGGTAGCTCACCGGGCCCTCTGAGGCCTCTACCGTGACCCGCTGGAACTTGTGGCCGCTCTCGAAGGCCCGTTCGGAAAGGCGGGGGTGGTGCTGCCGCAGGGTCTCGAGGTCGAGCCCCTGGCGCTGCAGGTAATGTAGCAGGGCCAGATCCATGGGGTCGCCGATGCCGTGGTCGGCGTCGTTGGCCAGAGCCAGGGCCACCTGCGCCAGGGCGGGGTCGGGGCTGTCCAGGGCCCGCACCTCCATGCGGTTTTCGGTGAGGGTGCCGGTCTTGTCGGTAGCAATGACCGTTACCGAGCCCAGCGCCTCCACCGCCGAAAGCTTGCGTACCACAGCCTTGCGGGCGGCCATGCGCTCCACCCCCAGCGAGAGGGTCAGGGTCAGCACCGCCGGAAGCCCCTCGGGCACGGCGGCTACCGCCAGGGCCACGGCAAACAGAAAAACCTGTGGGAGTCGGCCTGCTCCTTCGGTGAAGAGGCCCAACAGCACCAGCGCTCCGGCCAGCACCAGCACCCACCGGGCTACCTGATTGCCAAAGTGGTGCAGGTCGCGCTCGAGGGGGGTGGGCTCGGCCTGAATCTCGCCCAGCAAGGCAGCTAGCTTGCCTAAAGCGCTCTCGGGGCCGGTGCGTAAGACCTCGGCAAAGGCCTTGCCCCGCACCAGCAGGGTTCCGCTAAAAAGCTCCTGACCCACCTCTTTTTCGGCGGGCAGGCTTTCGCCGGTCAAGACCGACTCATCCACCAGCGGGCTGCCTTCCAGAAGCCCCAGGTCGGCGGGCACCCGGTCGCCGGCCTCGAGGCGCACCAGGTCGCCGGGTACCAGTTCCCGGCTAGGGCGCTGTACCCAGGCCCCATCGCGCTCCACCCAGACCAGGGGGCTGGACAGGCGTTTGAGCTTGAGCAGTGCGGCTTCCGATTTGCGCTCCTGCCAGGTGCCCAGGCCCGCGTTGAGCAGCAGAATCAGCCCGATGACCAGGGATTCCAGCGGCCAGCCATGCCGCCCCTCGAGCCACCACCCCCCAAAGTCCACCACCAGGGCAAAGAGCAAAATGTAGATGAGGGGGCTCTTGAACTGATGCAAAAAGCGTCGCCACAATGCTTCGGGGCGCTTCTCGGGCAGGGCGTTGGGGCCGTGGGTGTGCAGGCGTTTGCGGGCCTCCGCCTCGCTCAGTCCGGATAGGGGTCGTGGGGCCATCATAGCGCTCACCCCTCACTTTGATTGGTGTGGGTTACCGGGGCATTACCTGAGAGGCTCGAGGCCGCCAGCAAGGTCTGCAAGAGCGCCTGGGCGGTCTCCTGCACCGCCGGGCTAAGACCTTCGCCCAGGCCGAACTGAAGGCCCTCGATGCCGTAAATCACGGTGCGGGGGGGCAGCGAACCCAGGGTGCGGGCGAGCTCGAGGGCCTCGGCCAGGCTGAAGGAGTGGCTGCTGAGGCGTTCAAACACCGAGGGCAGGGGCTTCGGGCCCACCTCCATCACACGGAGGGTTCCCGCCGGACGGCCCGATACCACCGCCTCCACCACCCAGGCTTCGTCTGCTCCAGCCAGGCCCTCCACCAGCCGGGTCAGGTCGTCGGTTACCTCGAAGACTTCAAGGCCCGCCTCCCGCAGATGCCGGGCCACCCAGGGCCCCACGCCATCATCCTGGCGGTAGCGGTTGCCCAGGGCGAACACTCTAGGGCTCATGCTCGATGTCCAGCCGCAGAAAGTGGGTTGCACAGGAGATGCAGGGGTCGTAGTTACGGATGGTCTGCTCGCAGCGCAGGGTAAGTTCGGGCTTGGAAAGTTCCAGGTTCGCGGCTACAAACTGCCGCAGGTCTTCCTCTATCATCTTCTGGTTCTGCGAGGTGGGGGGCACAATTTTGGCCTCGGTAATCAGGCCCTGTTCGTCCATGCGGTAGCGGTGGTAGAGAATGCCGCGCGGGGCCTCGCTGCAACCCGCGCCCGCCCCGGCCCTGGGGGTCACGGGTACACTGGGCGCATTGGGCTCCTCGTAAGCGTCTATCAGGCGCAGCGCTTCCTCGCAGGCGTACAGGGTCTCCACCGCCCGCACCACGATGCTCTGGAAGGGGTTGCGGCAGACCGGCCCCAGACCGGCTTCCCGGGCCACTGCCTGCACCGAGGCCGGAAGCTGGTCATGGTTCAGGTTGTAGCGGGCCAGCGGCCCCACCAGGTAGGGCTGGCCTTTCAGGGTGGCGTGCAGGGCGTTGGAGTGGGCAACGTGCTCTTCGTGGAAGTGCTGCTCGAACTCGGCAACCGCAATATCCAGGCCCCGGTTGGAAACCAGGCGGCCTCCCAGAATGGGGTATTCACCCTCCTGACGCAGCGAGACAAAGGTGTAGTCGGGTGCGAAATCCGGGAAGTCCAGGCTACCCACAAAACGCACCGTCCGCAGGGCAATTTCACGGGCTCGCTCGAGCCTGTCCCGCAGGGCTAAAAGCTCGGCCTTGCAGGGCACCCGGTAGAAGCCGCCCACCTTCACGTTGATCGGGTGAATCTCCCGCCCGCCCAGCAGGGTCATCAGTTCGTTGCCGGTTTTTTTGAGTGCCAGGGCCTCCTGCACTTGCTGGGGATGGTCCTGGGCCAGCCGCACCGTGTCGGGGTAGCCCAGAAAGTCGGGCAGGTGCAGGAAGTAGATGTGCAGGGCGTGGCTCTCGATCCACTCACCGCAGTACAAGAGCCGCCGCAAGGCCTTGAGCGGGCCCTCCACCTGTACGCCCAGGGCAGCTTCCAGGGCCTGACACGAGCTCATCTGGTAGGCTACCGGGCAGATGCCGCAGATGCGGGCGGTGATATCGGGCACCTCGGCAAAACTGCGCCCGCGCAGAAAGGCCTCGAAGAAGCGGGGGGGCTCGAAGATGTCGAGCCGTACCTCCTCCACCTGGCGGCCCTTGACCCGCACATACAGTGCCCCTTCCCCTTCCACTCGGGCCAGATTGCCCACCCGAAGGGTTCTGGTTCGGTTCGGTTTGGGGGTCTCACCCATGACGCTCTGCCTCCTTGCTGAAGGCACTGGCCCCGGCGTTGTAGGTGCGGAAAGCCCGCTGCTGGGCTGCTTCGTCCACACCTAGCTGGGTCCACCAGGCGCTCAGAGCCACGGTGTTGGGGTTCTCCTGGGGGCCAAAGCACCCGTAACAGCCCCGCTGGTAGGCGGGGCAGATGGCCCCACAGCCGGCCTGGGTAACCGGCCCCAGGCAGGGGATGCCCTGCGCCACCATCACACAGACCGTGCCCCGAGCCTTGCACTCCAGGCAGACGCTGTGCTGAGGGATGTTGGGCTTGCGTTTGTGCAGAAAAGCCGAGATGACCTCGAGCAGCTGCCCTTTGCTGATCGGGCAACCCCGCAGCTCGAAATCCACCGGTACGTGCGCGGAGATGGGGGTGGAGTGCTTCAGGGTCTGGATGTACTCAGGCCGGGCATAGACGATGCGGGTAAACTCCTCCACATCGGCAAAATTGCGCAGGGCCTGGATGCCCCCTGCGGTCGCGCAGGCGCCAATCGTCACCAAAAACCGGGAGTTCTTGCGGATGGCCTGGATGCGAAGGGCGTCTTGGGGGGTGGTGATGGAGCCCTCGACCAGCGAGAGGTCGTAGGGGCCGGGCATGACGGTGCTGGAGGCCTCGAGGAAGTTGGCAATTTGCACGGAACCGGCTACGGCCAGGAGCTCGTCCTCGCAGTCCAGAAGCGAGAGCTGACACCCGTCGCAGGAGGCAAATTTCCAGACCGCCAGGGTGGGTTTGCGCTGTTTACGTGGCACCTAGACCTCCTTTCGCATTATCCAGTCGCGCACCTGGGGGAAGGCCAGCACCGGTCCATCCCTGCAGACAAAATGCGGCCCCAGCTGGCAGTGCCCACAAAAGCCCACCGCGCACTTCATGTTGCGTTCCATCGAGAGATAGAGGTTTCCGTCGGGGATGCCCCGCTTGCGCAGCTCGGCGATGGTAAAGCGCATCATTACCTCGGGGCCAACCATCAGGGCGGTGGTCCGTGAGGGGTCTATGGTCAGGGGGGGAATGAGCGACGTGACCAGCCCCACCGCTCCGTCCCAGTCTCCTTCGGCGCGGTCTACCGTCACCCGCACCGGCGTGGCGCCGGGGGCATGGGAGAGGGTGTACTGCCAGCGCTTGAGTTCCTCGGGAAAAAGCAGGTCCCTGGGGGTGCGGGCTCCGTAGAGCAGATAAACCCGCCCATAGTCCTGGCGGTGGTGCAGGAGGTGGTAAATGGCCGGGCGCAGGGGGGGCAGGCCAATCCCGCCCGCCACAATTACCACATCGTGCCCCCGGGCCTGCTCCAGGGGCCAGTGGCTGCCAAAGGGGCCCCGTACCCCCACCACTGCCCCCTTGCGCAGGTTGCACAGGGCCTCGGTTACCGCTCCTACCTTCCGGATGGTCTGCACCAGCCGCTCGGGTTTTTGGGGGTCTCCACTGATGGAGATGGGCACTTCGCCCACCCCAAAGACGTACAGCATGGTGAACTGACCCGGCTGGAAGCGGAGCGGGGGGCCTGTTTGCGCCTCGAGCTCGAGCGTGACCACATCGGCGGTTTCGCGTATCAGCCGGGCAACCCGAAAGGGGCGGGGCCGCATGGGGTCTACCACGGTAGGGCTAGGAAGGCTGACCATACAAATCCAGTAAGCGAAGTCGGGTGGCTTGCAAGCGTTCGCCGATGACCCTGGAAAAACGCTTGCATAGCTCGTAGCCAAAGTGGTGGTCTTCCTCGGCGCGGGCCCGCACACTGGCGGCATCGAAGGCCAGCAGGCGGGTGGCCTGGAAGATACGGGCGCTGAAGGTTTTGCGGGTCTCGGGTATCATCACCGACCAGCCCAGCACGTCTCCCGGCCCCACCGTCTGTATCACCAGGTCGCCCTGCCCGGGGGCGTGGATTTCCAGCCTCACCAGCCCTTCTTGAATCAGGTAAAAATCCCTGGATTCTTCGCCCTCGCGGTAGAGGTAGTCGCCTACCTCGCACTCTAGCGGCTCGGCCAGCTCGGCCAGCCAGGCCAGGTCTTTGGGGCGCAAGCCCCGGAAGAAAGGGTGCTCGTTCAGGTAGTGCTCGAGGCCAGCTTTAGACATGGGCACCTCCCGCCTCTTTGGGCGCAAACCGCCCTGTTTGAACGTCGTTCATGGCCGCAACTTCTTCGGTTAGGTCTATCCCTACCGGGCACCAGGTGATGCAGCGGCCACATCCCACGCAGCCCAGCAGGCCAAACTGGTCCTGCCAGCTAGCCAGCTTGTGGGTGAGCCACTGGCGGTAGCGGGCCAGGGTCGAGACCCGCACACTGCCCCCGTGCAGGTAGGAGAAGTCGGCGGTGAAGCAAGAGTCCCAGCGGCGGGTGCGCTCGGCTACCTGGCCCGAGAGGTCGGTGTGGTCTTCCACGCTGGTGCAGAAGCAGGTGGGGCAGACCTGGGTGCAGTTGCCGCAGGAGAGGCACCGGTTTGCCACCACCTGCCAGCGGGGGTGCTCGAGGCTCTGGTACAGGCGCTCCTTGAGCCCCTGGGTATCCAGGTGACGCATCTGGCGGGCGGCCCGGTCTACCAGGGCCAGGGCCTGGTTCCACTCGGCCTCCTGGGCTGCGCGGTGGGCCACCTGATCCAGCAACCGGGCCCCCGCTTCGCTGCCCACCTCTCCTACAAAGTAGGAATGCTCGCCGTCCACCACCTCGGTCAGGGCCAGGTCGAAGCCGGTCTGGGCCCTGGGGCCGCTCTCTACCGAGGCGCAAAAACAGGTATGGCCGGCCTGGGTGCAGTTCACCGCTACGATAAACACCTGTTCGCGCCTGGCCTTGTAGTGCGGGTCCTGGTAAGGCCCCCCCAGAAAAACCCGGTCCTGAACCCGGATGGCCTGCAGCTCGCAAGCCCGTACCCCAATGAAGGCGTATTTGGGAGCAGCCTCGCTCTCGGATTCGAACTCGAGGCCTCCATTGCCCTGGCGAGCCCGGAACAAGCGCAGGATGGGCGGGTGCAGAAACCGCTTCCAGCTATGGGGCCCCACATTGTAGCCGAACAGGGCCCCGTCGCCCCGCCGCTCCAGCCGGTAGGAGCCCCCCTCCTGACGGTCGGTATAGCCGATGGGCAGGTCCTCGAGCTGTCTAAGCTCATCGTAGACGATGGCCCCCTCGCGCACCGTGGGGCCCAGGGTCAGGTAGCCCAGGGCCTTCAGGGCCTGCAATAGCTGAAGGAGCCCTGCGCGTTCCAGTATGAACGGGCCCTTGCTCATGCGTTCCTCCGTTGCTATCAGCCTAGCTTTTTGCGCCTGGGCCAAATGACCTTATCTTGCCCTGGCCCATTTGAGCGGGGGAGCATGTGCTCCCCCGTAATACCGGATTCAAAAAGACAGTTGACAACACCAAAGTTCAAGAGGTTGTCTTTTTGAATCCCAGAGCACTCCCGTTGGTCGGGTTGGTTTGTCGCCGAACGGCGACGAACCAACCAAATCTGGTATAACCCTTCGTGCAACGCGCAGTGAGCCTGAAAGCGCTTGCCCAAGGGCAAGCAGGCTAAGGCCGTAAGGCCTCGAGCCCACTCACGCTCAACCCGCCGAGCCCCAGGGCCATGATCTCGGCCCGGTTGATCAGGAGGTACTCGAGCTTCTCTTCTAAACCCCCCTCACTCACGGTGGCGTTGCGCAGGATCAGTACATTCTCCGGCCCGCCCCACTGGGCCGCGCAGCGCCGGAAGGTCTCGAGGTCGTGAAACTCATCCGGCCCGATTTCATCGCCCAGGATGATCCGTTCGCCCAGAAACACAATCCGCTGGTGTCTCATCTGGCCCTCCTTCCCACCCTTTTTCCCAGGGCTTTCTCGGTTTCCATAATGCGCTTCTTGGTACGCACCACCGAGTCGGGGTTCAGGCTGATGGAATCAATCCCTGCTTCCACCAGGAAGGCCGCAAACTCCGGGTAGTCGGAGGGGGCCTGTCCGCAAATGCCCACCTTGCGCCCGTGCTTGTGGGCTTTCTGAATCAGCTCGGCGCAGGCCCACTTTACGGCCTGGTTGCGTTCGTCGAAGAGGGCGGCTACCTGGGTGGAGTCGCGGTCTACCCCCAGCACCAGCTGGGTCAGGTCGTTGGAGCCAATCGAGAAGCCGTCGAAGATCTGGCTGAACTCTTCGGCCAGGATCACGTTGGAAGGAATCTCGGCCATCACATAGACTTCCAGGCCGTTCTTGCCCCGCTCCAGGCCCCCTTCCTTCATGGTTTCCAGCACCCGCTGGCCTTCCTCTACTGTGCGGCAGAAGGGGATCATCACCACCAGGTTCGTGAGGCCCATCTCGTCGCGCACCCGCTTGACCGCTGCAACTTCCAGCAGGAAACCTTCCTTGTAGTCGGGGTGGTAGTAGCGGCTGGCCCCCCGCCAACCGAGCATGGGGTTCTCCTCGCCCGGCTCGAAGGCTTCGCCCCCTAGCAGTTTGGCGTACTCGTTGGTCTTGAAGTCGCTCATCCGCAGGATTACCGGCTTGGGATAGAACGCAGCGGCCAGCACCGCAATGCCCTGGCTCAGGCGGTCAATAAAGTATTCGCGTCCGCTCGAGTAGCCGTTGGTTCTGGCCTCAATCTCGCGCCGCACCTTTGGCGAGAGTTTTTCGGGGTGTAAAAGGGCGAGGGGGTGAATACCCACCCAGTCGGCGAAGATGAACTCCATGCGGGCCAGACCCACGCCATCGTTGGGCAGTAGCGACAGCCGGAAAGCCTGTTCGGGGTTGCCCACGTTCATCATGATCTGGGTGCGGGTGGTGCCCACCTGGTAGGGGTCAAACTCCTCCACGGTAAACTTCAGTGCGCCCTCGTAGACCCGCCCCACCTCGCCCTGGGCACACGAAACCGTCACCGGGCCCCCCTTGGCCAGGGCTTTGGTAGCCCCGGCGGCCCCCACCACCGCCGGAATGCCCAGCTCGCGGGCCACAATGGCCGCGTGGGAGGTGCGCCCGCCCCGCTCGGTCACGATGGCGCTGGCAATCTTCATGATGGGCTCCCAGTCGGGGTTGGTGGTGACCGTTACCAGCACATCGCCGGGCTTGATCTGGTTCATGGCCTTGGGGTCGCGGATGACCTTGGCCAGGCCGGTGGCAATTTTTTCGCCCACCGCCAGCCCTTCGACCAGCACCTTGCCTTCTTGCTCGAGGGTGTAGGTCTGGATGGTGGGGCTTTTGCGGCTATGGACGGTTTCCGGGCGGGCTTGCACAATGAACAACTCGCCGGTGATGCCGTCCTTGGCCCATTCGATGTCCATGGGGGTAGGCGCGCCTCGCTTTTGGCTGTAGTGCTGCTCGATCCAGACCGCCCACTGGGCCAGCTTGAGCACCTCATCGTTGCTCAGCACCCACTGGTTGCGGTCGGCGGGGGCTACGGGGTTGTTGCGTAGCTTGTGGTGCTCGGTATCGTAAACCAGGCGCAGTTCCTTGGCCCCCAGTTTTTTCCAGAGCAGGGGCTTGTAGCCTTTAGCCAGGGTTTCCTTGTGCACGTAGAAGCGGTCCGGGGTGGACTTACCCTGCACGATGTTTTCGCCCAGGCCCCAGACCCCTTCCAGCATCACCACCCCGTCGTAGCCGGTTTCGGTGTCGAGGGTGAAAATGACGCCCGAGGAGGCCAGATCCGAACGCACCAGCCGCTGTACGCCCACCGAGAGCAGCACCTTCTCGTGGGGAAAGCCCATATCCACCCGGTAGCGGGTGGCCCGTGCGGTGTAGAGGCTGGCAAAGCATTTCTTCACCGCCTCCAGCAACTCGGCCTCGCCCTGGATACCCAGGTAACTCTCGTGCTGCCCGGCAAAACTGGCCGTGGGCAGGTCTTCAGCGGTAGCGCTGGAACGTACCGCTACCATCAGGTCCTCGACCCTGGCCTGGCGCGAGAGCTCGCGGTAGGCCTGAACGATTTCCCCCTCGAGGTCTTCGGGTAGCGAAGCCCGCAGAATCAGGCTGCGGATGAGCCGGGTGCGCCGGGTCAGGTCGTCGGGGTCGTGGGGGTTCATCTCGCGCAACTGTTCGCGGATGGGCGCATTCAGGCCATTGGCCTGGAGAAAGTGGTGAAATGCTTCGGCGGTCACGGCAAAACCATCCGGCACCCGTACCCCCAGCTTGCCCAGTTCACGCACCATCTCACCCAGCGAGGCGTTCTTGCCCCCTACCAGCGGCACTTCATCAATGCCCACCTCCTTGAACCACCGCACAAAGCGCATGGAGCTCTGCACAGCGCGGTTCTTGGAGCGGCTTGAGCCAGCCCTGGGCTTTACGGATAGAGCAGTAGCCATAAAAGCCTCCTGTCTAAACCCTAGAAAGCCGCCGTTACCGAAGCATTACCGTCCTGGAGTACATTTGTCCCACTTGCCGCTTATACAAGTGGCTCTGTGCAGTGCAGATGGGTCTGGGGTAGCTTACCGGGCAGATCGCTAAAGGTGACGCTCGAGCCACTCCGTGATGTCCTGCAAGACCTGGGCTTTGTTGAGGTCGTTGTGGGGTTCGTGGAAACCACCAGGGTAAACGCGCAGCTCCTTATCGGTAAAGGTTATCTCCCGGAACAACCAGCGGGCTCCCTCGACCTTGTTGATGCTATCGGCTTCACCGTGCAGGATGAGCAAGGGGTCGCGAATGTTCTTAACCTGGGCCTTCACCGCCTCGATGGTTTGCAACACCTCGGTACCCCAGCGGGCGCTGACCCGGTTGTGCACAAGGGGGTCGCTCCGGTAAGCCTGTACGACCTCGAGGTCTCGAGAGAGGGCGTTGACATTCAGATTCAACCGCAGGGGCGCGGTGGGCCAGTAGTGGGAAAGTAGCCGAGCAATCCATACCAGAAGCGGAGAGGCTGGCTGACCGGGCTCGAGCAGCAGCCCACTCACGATGGCGCCTCGCAGCCCTAGAGGTTGTTTGATCAGGTAGTCCAGCACAATCAGGCTCCCCATGCTGTGGCCGTAGAGGAATAGCGGAAGGGTAAGCCCGGTGGTCTCCAAAAAACTGCGGAAGAGCGCCAGGTCGAGCCAGTAATCACGCCAACTGTCGATGTGCCCCCGCTGCCCTGGCGAGCGGCCATGCCCCCGAAGGTCTGGGATGTACAGGGCATAGCCCTGTGGAACCAGGTGGATGACCAGGTTTGCGTACCGCCCACTATGCTCGCCGAACCCGTGTACCACCACTACTGCGGCTTTGGGGTGATCAGGTTGCCAAAACCGGTAAAATAATCCTTGTCCATCCGAACCCGTATAAATACCTTCCTGACCTTGCATAGCAAATCAAAGTCATTATACGCGCTCCATGGACAGAATTTTGACCGGCTCCAGAAGCCACTGGCCCTGGACGGGGGGTGTATCGCCCCCCGAGGCCCGTTGTTGAATCTGCCGCACAACCTCCATGCCCTGTACCACCTGTCCAAAGGCTGCAAAGCCCTGCCCATCGGGGTTGCGTTTGCCCCCAAAGTCCAGCTCGGGCTGGTCGCCGATGCAGATAAAGAACTCCGAATGAGCGGAGTCTGGCTCGAGCCGGGCCATCGAGAGGGTGCCATCCCGATGACGGAGGCCCGTCTGTGCGGTGGTTTCCTGTGGGATGGGAGGCAGCTTGGCAGGGTGATGGTTCATCCCAAGCCCCCCCTGAATCACCTCGATTTTCACCGGGCTATGGGCCTGGTTGTCAGGTCGCACGGTGCGGTAGAAGGTGGCACCCCGGTAGCGATTCTCGTCCACATAACGTAAAAAGTTGGCAACCGTGATGGGGGCCTGGGCAGGGAAGAGCTCGAGTACAATCTCGCCTAGCTCGGTTTGGATTGAAACTTTGGGGTTTTTCATGGGTGGTTTATTCGAGCGTGGCGCCATCGTTTGGCTGGAAAATGTCGCATGTCACAGGTCTCGTGTCGCAGGGCAACATTCCTTTCGGCATTTGAAGTTGAGCAGTACCACCTGCTAAGTACCTCCCGCCTATCTTAGGATAATGGCATGATCGAAACTCATTCGGGTATTGCGCCCGGAGCATGATTTTCTAGCGCAGCCTGGATTCATCTCTAAACCTTATGCGGGCGCAACATAACACAACGCCCTCAGGTTACCTGAGCAGGGCCCTGCCAGTCCGCCGGACGCTCTCCTAGGCCTAAACGCCAGGCCACCCCCTGGGCACAGCGTTCGCCGGCCTTGCCATCGCCATAGGGGTTGGGCCGGTTGCGCATGGCCTCGAGGGCCGCCTCATCCGAGAGCAAGGTGTCAATGGTGATATAAACCTGCTCAGGGTCGGTGCCGGCCAGCTTCAGGGCTCCTACCGCCAGCCCCTCGGGCCGCTCGGTGACGTTGCGGAGCACCACCACCGGCACCCCCAGGGTAGCCCCGCTCTCCTGTACACCGCCGGAGTCGGTAATCAGCAGGGATGCGCGTTTCATCAGACCTGCCATCGCCCCAAACTCCAGCGGCTCGAGCAGGGCAAAGTTGGGCAGCCCCTCCAGTTCGGGATAGACCGCTTCGCGCACGGCAGGGTTCAGATGCACCGGATACACAAAATAGCAGTCCGGGTGGGCCCTAGCGACCCGTGCCAGGGCTGCCGCCAGCTCGCGCATGAAGGGGAGGTTCTCCCGTCGGTGCATGGTCACGCCCACAATGCGCTTGCCTTCGGGCAGGGGTGGGGGGGTGCCGCGCTCACTGGCATACAGCACGGCATCCACCTCGGTCTGGCCGGTCACGATGATGTTTTGAGCGGGCTTGCCCTCGCGGAGCAGGTTTTCCCTGGAGGTGGGGGTGGGGGGCAAGTCCAGGTCGGTGAGTACGTCGGTCAGGCGGCGGTTGGCCTCCTCGGGGAAAGGCTCCTGCATGTTGAAGCTACGCAAGCCAGCCTCCACGTGGGCCACCGGAATCTGCTCGAAGAAGGCCGCCAGCGTTACGGCGAAGGTGGTCAGGGTATCGCCGTGCACCATTACGTAATCGGCCTGCAATTCCTTGAGTTTGTCTGCCGCAGCAGGCACGATACGCCCCATCAGGGCGGGTAGGGTCTGGCGGTCGGTCATCACCTGCAGGTCAGCATCGGGCACGATGTCAAAAACCCGCAGGGCATCCTCGAGCTGGGTGCGGTGTTGCCCGGTCGAGAGCACCACGGTTTCGATGCCCGCCTGTTTACGCATGGCAAAGATCACCGGGGCCATCTTGATAGCCTCGGGGCGGGTGCCAAAGGCCAGCACTACCCGCTTGCCCATGAAGTCTCCTGGGTATCGCTGTATAAAGAAAAAGCATTCATGCCGCATCACAGTGTACACACTCTGCCTGAGGGGCAGAAAGTTGGTGGGGGGAAGCGCTGTGAGTTTCTATTTCGCTACCGCAGGTTTGGCTTCTATCACCTTGCCCAGTTGGGCAAAGGTAGCATCCACATGCGGCAAGAGGGCCTCGTCTTGTTGATGACTCCATTCGTGCAGGGCTACATCCAGGGTAGCTACAGCAATCCAGGCTGTAAGCCGGGGAAGACCATCGGCGCTCGGCAGACCCAACTTCTGGGCGCACTGTTCGGCCAGCAAGTGTACCCAGGAGTCCAGAAGTTTGAGGTGCCGGGCGCGTAGCGCCGGCGTTTCCAGTACCAGCCGAATGCGGTTTCGCGCCAACTCGGCATCATGGGTATGCAGATCCAGCAAGGGCTTAAAAGCGTGTCGCAGTGAAACCAGCAGGGTCTCGGTCTTGGGGCGGGTGACCAGAAGGTGCACCATGTGCGCCCCCACGCCATCAAGGTGGGCCAGCATCACATCTTCTTTGCTGGGAAACATGTGGAAAAAAGTCCGCCGTGAAATTCCAGCCTCTCTGGCAATGTCGTCCACCGTTACTTCATCGTAGCCGTGTTGTAAAAATAGCTTGAGTGCGGCCTGATGAATCACCTCACGCACGAGTTGCCTTTTGCGCTCTCTGATCGAGGGTTTGGCTTGCTTTTCCATGCCTGTTCACATTCTCTCAGACCTGTTCTATTTCATCCATGCATATTGCTTTCATCCATTTATAGAATACCCATATATTTGCATATAGTGTAAATAAATTCATTTAATGATAACTTTTGCATTAAGTGCTATCATAGGACTAGACTCGCTCTTACCTGCTCACAAAGGAAGGGTGTGTTATCCAAGTAAGCAAGGGGGAATTATGCTTACCAACCATGTTGTGAGGAGAGGATTAGACCAGGCAAGGTGCTGGCAAGGCCTGACGCAACTGCCATGGGTCTTGCCTTGAGTCAGGTTATTTGGCTACGATCGGCGGCCTGTTGAAAGTATAAGCAGGAAAAACATAACAGTTTGCTGGTTGCAAAGCATTGTGTAGGGTTGCCCAACTCAAGATGCCGACCTAACCTGCCCAGGCCGTTGATCCGTTCCAAGTGTATCTGCTGTTTACATACTCTCGGGAGGTGTATAGATGTCTGAGCTTATTAGCGCAATCCTGGTGCTGGTTAGTTTTGGCTATCTGATCGCCATCTTCGACGATTTGATCTTCGACCTGATCTATGTTTTCCGACGACATCGTTTTCAACAGGCTAACCTCTCGAGGGAAGAACTCGAGCGCGACCTCCCCAAGCGCATTGCAGTGATGGTGCCGGCCTGGCAAGAAGCCGGGGTGGTCGCCGAGATGGTGCGGGCGACGCTTCGCCTGATGCGCTATCCAGAGGATCGAGTCGAGTTTTTTGTCGGCGTATATCCCAACGATGAAGCTACCTTGCAAGAGGTGCGTGCGTTGGCTCAGCAAAACCCCCAGGTTCATTGCGTGGTCAATCGCAAGCTGGGCCCTACCAGCAAAAGCCAGAACCTCAACGAGGTTTTTGCCTATGTTCAAGACCTCGAGCGTATCCGCAACCAGGATTTCGACATCATTGCCGTGCATGACGCCGAGGATGTGATTCATCCCTATACCTTCCGGCTTTACAGTGTCCTCCTGGGCTACAAGGACATGGTGCAACTACCCATATTTGCCCTGTTTCCCAAGCTACCCTGGTGGCGCTGGCTGAACCGGACAATTGCTGCAACCTATGCCGATGAATTTGCCGAGAGCCACCTCCACCACCTGCCGGTGCGCGAGTCGTTGGGCTTGTTTGTGCCCAGCGCCGGTACAGGTTTTGCTTTGCGGCGGGAGGTGGTGAGCTTTTTGGCTGCCGAAGGCCCGGTTTTCCGCGAGGGTAGCCTGACCGAAGACTACGAACTGGCCTTGCGGTTGTGGCAAAAAGGTTTTCGGGTACACTTCCACCTCCAGCGGCTCCAGCGTATAGATGATCGCGGGCGGGTTCGTACCGAAATTGTGGCGGTCAGGGAATATTTTCCCTCTGAAATGCGGGCTGCCATCAAGCAAAAAGCTCGTTGGATCTACGGCATCACCCTGCAAAGCCTCAAACTGATCAACCGCAAAAGGCTAACCCTCAAAGATCGCCTGGTGCTCTGGCGTGACCAGAAGGGGAAATATACCAATTTGATCCACTTTGTGGGCTACCCCCTGGCGCTGTATTCGGCCTTAAGCTTTGCTTTCGACTGGCCCCATGCTGATCCACAGCTGATGCTGGTATTGAGTGGGGGTATCCTGACCATCACCCTCGAGCGGCTCCTGATGCGCTTTGCCGCAATCAACGCCATTTATGGAACCCGCGAAGCAGTAAGTGCTACCCTGGTGCTACCGCTCTTCCCCCTGCGGTGGTTGGTGGCCAACATTATCAATGCCCTGGCGACGTTGCGGGCCTGGCGGCTGTACTTCTGGCCTGCTCGAGGGGCCGCCCGAGGCACTGTTCCCAAGTGGGATAAAACCGAGCGCAAGGGTTATGTACCGCCAGAGGTGCTTGAACCTGTGCGCCGCCGCCTGGGAGATGTGCTGCTTTTTCATGAAGATGTGAGCCCCCAGGTGCTGGCTCGAGCCCTGCGAGAAAAGCCTCAGGACACGCCTTTGGGTGACATTCTGCTGCGCGACCAGATTCTCGACCCCTATCGCTTGAGGCAACGGATTAACGAAACCCAGGAGCGGCTAAGGATTGAGAACAACCCACAAGCTCTGGCGATGGACTACAGCGACTGATGGCTCTTCTGGATTGTTTGCCGGTTTGGCAAAGGAGGGGTTGATATGTGGGGAATGATATGGCGAGCTTCTATTAGCCAGTACAGCAAAAACGTGTTCCTGTGGGTGGCCAGTCTCCTGATTCTGGTGGCCTGTAGTTCCTCTTCCAGCCCTCGAGTGGAGGACAACGAGAGAGGCCTGGTCAATGCACAGGCAGTAACCCCGGTGCTGATTCTCTACCCCGATGGCCCCGGTGTCTTTGGTGAATCCAATGGGGTCTCGCTACAAGCCAAGCCCAAAATTGGGTCGGTGCAACTCAAGCCGGGCCTGGCCTACGACAAATCCACCCGCTCCAAGAGCAAGGGTAAGGATAAGCGTGACCAGATCGGGGTGCAGGCTCTGAGTGATGTTCAAATTCAGGCCTACTCCTATCCCGATGCAGCCCAGATTTATGCGATCATGCTCAACAACCTGCTAGGTCGTTATGCCGATGTAGTGGTAACCCGCAAGGCAGTTTCTGCCTATACTGCCGGAGAGGCTAACCAGTACTACCGCACTTTCTACATTGGTAGTACTTACGAAGACCCGGTTCCCCCAGCCCTGATCGCTGACATTATGGCTGGAGCTAAGGTTACCTGGCTCAATTACAACATCTGGCGGTTGGACAACGCAGCCATTGGGGCCAGCCTGAGCCGGTTGGGCTTGCGCTATGTGGCCTTGTACCCCGAGTATCAACCCGCCGAGTTTTCCACAGGGTTTAACAAGATTGACTACCGGGGCTATACCTTCAAGAAATACATTCCTGGGTTGTTGGAAGTGCCCATTGAGATGATTGAAGTGGCCGTCGAGTCTCCCAGCGTGGTGGTGCATGCCTGGGCCAAGAACAGTGCTGGACGGCAAATTCCCTATGCGCTGCAAAGCGGCAATTTCTGGTACGTGGCCGACAATCCCTTTACCTATATTCATGAGCAGGATCGCTACCTGGTCCTTGCCGACCTGATTGCGCCCATGATGGGCCGCGACATCACCTGCACTCCCAGGGCACTGGCCCGGATGGAAGACCTCAGCCCCAACGACCAAGGTGCCGATCTGAAGCGAATGCTGGATGCCCTCAACAGAGTCAAGATTCCGTTCCTGGCCACCGTTATACCGCTGTTTGTGGATAACAATACCGTTCCGGTCACCCAGATCGGTTGGACGCAAAACAGCGCTGCGCTCAATCAACTTCGCCGTATTCCCAGCATTCGCGGCAGAATCTTCCAGCACGGCTACACCCATCAGTTTGAAAACCTCAAGAACCCCTTCGGCATCTCGGGGGATGACTGGGAATTCTGGCGGGTTGAACTCGATGCCAGCGGTAATCGCATCACCAGTACCCCCATTCCAGGCATGACGGCCACCAGTGCACTTCAGCGTATTCAGACAGGGCGCAACATTTTGGTAAACCTGAGTACTAGAAGTGTGAACCTTACGCCAGTGGGCTGGACCACACCGCATTACGAGGCTGACCCTGGCTACTATGCCACCTTCAACCAGGTCTATAACCGGGTGATGGAGCGGCGCATTTACCAGGTGGGTACGGTCATTGCGGGGCAGTTTTTCCCCTACCCGGTGCGGGATGTGAACGGCACCCTGATGCTTCCCGAGACCCTGGGCAGCGTGCAGCCCAACTACCTGCTGCCCATGTTGGAGGAAGCGGCCCGGGCCAACCGGGTGCTGCGCTGTCCCTGGGCAGGCCACTTCTTCCATGCCTACACCATTGACCCCGATTACAATGGCCCCAACGCTTACACCGTAGCCCAATTTGAAGGCTTTCTGCGCTATGTGCGGGATACCTTGGGCTATACCTATGTAGATCCCACCACCGTGACTACCCAGTAAGAATTCTCGAGGGCTATGGGCAAAAGAGGTTTCTTGGCAGTTCTGTTGATGCTGGGAGGATGTAATGTGGGCATCCTCCCGGTGCCGCCGGTAGATCCCAACCCACCCACGGCAAAGAAGATTGGGGTTCCCCCCCAGGGTTCGTACTACCACGGGGTTTATCCGGGGCAAAAGAATCTGGAAGAGTATCAGATTACCCCGGCTGCGCTGGATGCTTATGAACAGGCCGTCGGGCGCAAGGTGGCCTGGGTCTATTTTTCCAATGACTGGTTTGCCAGCCGGGCTTTTCCCACGGCAACTGCTGAATGGATACGGGCCAGGAATGCAGTTCCGTTCATCCGCTTGATGCTGCGCAGCAGCAGCGAGATCTACGTTGCCGAGCCCCTGTATAACCTGGCTGCCATTCTGCGTGGCGACTTCGATGCCGACCTCAAAGCCTGGGGCCAGGCTGCCAAGGATTTCGGCACACCGGTTTTGGTGGAGTGGGGTACCGAGGCCAATGGACAGTGGTTTTCCTGGAATGGCCAGTGGAATGGTGGTCCAACCCTGGGCCCCCAGCGTTTCCGTGATGCCTACCGCCATATTGTCCAAACCATCGAATCGGTTGGGGCTGATAACCTGACCTGGGTCTGGCACGTGGATGCCTACGACGATCCCGAGACCGACTGGAACCGCCTGGAAAACTACTTCCCTGGCGATGATGTGGTGGATTGGATTGGAATTTCGGTCTATGGTGCCCAAGAACCTACCGAGAACAACACCCAAAGCTTTGCTGATGGCATGGATGCAGTCATACCACGCTTGACCCAGTTGGCTCCCGACAAACCGGTGGTTGTGGCGGAGTTTGGGGTGACCTCAGGGAATCCCAGGGTGGACGCTGTGCAATGGGCCGAGGCTGCGCTGACCGGGCTGCTAGCCAATCGGTGGCCGCAGGTTCGGGGGTTTTCCTGGTGGAACGAAGCCTTTGATCAGACCGAAATGCGGGTGCAGCAGATACCTGGCCTGAAGGAGCTATTTCAACAAAAACTTGGTACACCGCAGATTCTAGACCACCCGTTGTGAGGTATCTTGGGAGGTTCTCAGGGGTTCAGATTGCAGCACTTTGCGATAGAGCTCGAGCATTCGCAGGGTACGCACGCTTTCCATCTCTGACCGCGCATATTCCCAGGCCACACGCCCCATACGCTGGCGTAGTTCGGGGTGGTGGTATAGCTTTCGAATGCCCTCTGCAAAAGCCCGAATGTCTTTTTCAGGGGTGGTGACTGGAATCTTGATGGCAGCTTCTGAGGGCACAAAATATCCCACCCCCTGGTGATCAAAAGCAATGAGGGGTAGGGCCTGGGACATAGCCTCGAGGTTCACACTGCCAAAAGAATCCCGCAGACTCGTAAAAAGAAACGCATCTGCACTGCGGTATAGCTCCTTCATTTTGTGCCAGTCGACCCGACCCAAAAATTGCACCTTGTCCTCTATACCAAACTCTGCGGCTTTGGCTTCACACATGGGACGCAGAGGGCCATCGCCAGCCACCAACAGGCGCACCGGAAGATCGGCCACCTGCTGCATGATCTGAAGCATCAGCAGGGGGGCCTTCATGGATTCTAGCCGTCCTGCCCACAGCAGGGTCATGGTGGATTGAGGGGGGTGGGCCGGGGGTTCAGAAGGCACGTAGCTATCCGGGAGCCCAGAGACGTTGAACATTTCGATATGCCGCGCGCCAGCTCGGCGCAGCAGGCTTTCGGTTTCTGAGTTGGTCGCCAAGATGAGCGAAGTGCGCCGAACCGCCTGGCGTACAGGTGGGAGCAGTGGTAAGGCCAACACCCGCAAACTGCGCAGGGTTTCTTCCCAACCATCCGTAGTGAAATACTTGCGGTAGGCAAAGGGAGCCATCTGACCGCCACCCACCGAACCCCAAATGAAGGGAATGGGCAGTTTCCACAGCGGAGGGGGGGCGCTAACGGTATTCCAGCTAACGAAGTGGCTCAGATCAAAGCCCACCTCGTGGTGAAGTTGTTTGGCCACCTTGTACATCTCGCCCAGCCAGAGCAAGTAATGCAGCCGGATGTTGCCAGTACCTTTTTCCGGATTCCAGGGGTCGATCACCTTGGGGGGTGAAGCATAGTGAAAATGCAAATTGGGGTTTGGGTTGGCTTGTAGATAACGCTCAATGTTGCTGCGATAACGGGGATAGGTAATTACCCACACCTCGCAGTGACGTGACAATGCCAGAGCCCAGCCCCAAGTAACTGCTTCTTCCGACCCATGATCTGGGCTACAACCATATCCAGTTAGAAGAATTCGCATACTCAACGCCCAAGTAGTATCCAAACAGCGTAGATAAGTATAGACCATTGCACAAGTTTGCCAAGCAAGATGCAACCCAACGCTTCTGGTGTGGCTTCCCAGCAATGATTTGGGAGCGCGTATAGTTACTCGTTTGGGGTTTGCACTTCATTTTGCGGTTATTTCAAGTAAGGTACAAGAACAAGGATATCTTTGATCTATCCACTTTTATACTATGGCCCAGACCTCCGATAAAAATACTAGTATCCCTCCTTCCCCTAGACGCATTCGAGGTAGCCTTATAAGGTGTGTAAAAAGGGAAAGGCGGTAACCTAAATCTGCAAGGATTCGGAGGTCACCGCATGAAGCATGAGACCATA
>FWPV01000745.1_pt1 | contig 56818 bp, 56 predicted proteins | sample 2228371 | NCBI WGS metagenome assembly FWPV01 (sample SAMEA103939776, study PRJEB20133) | metagenome
GTTGGGGAATGGGCTGGGTGCCTGGCAAGAGACGGTGAGAATCATTACTCCTTCTCCGGGCTATGGTCAGGCGTTAGAAACGGTTATCCAGATATCGCCGTTATCTTACGAGGGGGCATAAAAACAGCCGGCGTTCCCAGCCACTATAATAAGAGAGCCCCCTCATAAAGAAGACCCCCCTCACAGACACTCTCCCCCCGGGGAGAGGGGGGGGCTTATAGTCCCTTCACTGGCGTGGGGGAAGTCCCAAACTGGGGGGGTTAGACGATGAGGATTTTGTAGGTATCTGGTTTTAGTCCGGCTGGCAGGAGGAAGGTGGCGACGGTCTTAGTGGTTTTTGGCGAGATGAGGGAGATACCTGCCGGTGCGATGGCGGAGGCGGGTTTCCTTCGGAGGGGGTGGCAGATGGAGATTTCCGTGGGGGCGGTTATATCGCTTGTGATGGTGATATGAACCCAGACCCCATCCAGGTCTTGGGCGCCTTTTCCGGCGTGGGTTTGGCGGATGTCTATTCTTTTCATTGGGGCATTTTAATTTCGGGCGGGGTGTCTGTCAAGTGGGGGTTTCAAAAGATACCAAAGGGGAACAAAAGAAAACTTGACATTTCGGGTGTTTTGGGGTATCTCTCTTCTTATAGAGATGATATTTTTCTTATTACCGGTTGTAATACTTTTGGGGTGGATATGTTTTTTGCAGTGGAGGATTTACGTTTTGCTTTCTGGCGTTGAGTTAGACGAGGGGATTAAGGGATACATTAGGTCGCTGTTGGAGAAAGTGGGCGTGGGGGGAGAAGGGGGGGACGAGTTTATTGACACTGATTAGGAGGCAACTTGGCTGGAGGGCTTAATTCAGAAGGCGTCAAGGACTTGATGGCTCGCATACAGAGGAGGCGGGACGTTGCCCGCGAGGTGCGGGACTATTACGCCTTGAACTGGGCGAAGAATTTCGCCTGTCTTTTTGGGAAGCCTTATTATAAGTTGAGCCCCAGCGGGGACTTGGTTTTCGCGGAGGTTTACTCCAAGGCACCCGGGGCGGTTAAAAGGAGGCAGCTAATCCCTGCAAATTTGATGTATTCGGCTTACAACAATATGGCCTCCAAGTTGTTGGACGTGCCAACGCAATACAGGGGGATTCCCTGCTCAAAGGAGTTGAGGGACGAGACCAATGCCAGAATAGCGGAGAGGCTTCTGAATGCCATCCTCTCGCCCCAGCTTGAGAGGCTAAAGGAGAACCTGATTTGGTGGATGCTTTGGACGGGGAAGCCGCTCCTGAAACTATATTACAGGCGGACGAATAAAATTAGCTATCCCGACTGGACTTATGAGGAGACGCCATATCCCCTCTTATGGCGGGATATAGGAGAAGACAGGGACGGGGAGGTTGTGGAAGATGGCAAGCCCTTGTATTGGAAGGTGTCCCAGACCGGTGAGAAGGCGTTCAAAGAGTTGTGGGACGGGAATGTAGTCGTGGATGTGATTTCCCCGTTCGAATATTTGATAGACCCGCAAGCGCGCTCGCTTTCAATTTATGACCCGCACCGGGCAAAATGGATTATACAGGAGCAAGCCCTCACCATAGAAGAGGTGGAGGAATTGATAGATGGGACCGGGATTAAACTGGACCAGGTGGCATTCACAGAGACCGGGGAGGACATCCTAACGCAAACCCTCCAGAAGGCGTCCAGAAAAACCCCCCTGGTATCAGAGAGGTGTGCGATATACCAAGAATACTGGCAACTACCAAGCCGAAGATACCCCGAAGGGGTATACGCCAGAACAATCGGGGGGCAACTTTTGAGCTACGCCCCATTACCCAGGCCCTTCCGGGGCTTACGTATTCAGGGGGAAGAGGTGGATATATTGCCATACTTTGATTTCAGCGACGTCACCACGCCTTATGGCTGGTATCCGCACACTCTCTTAGATAAGGTTCGCCCCCTCCATAAATTGTATTCACTGACCCTCTCAAAATTATTGGAGAACATTGAAAAAACAGGAACAATTGACCTAATCTCCCACGATACCCTGCGCCCCCAGAAGGTGTCCGACGATGTCATTGACAGGGTTTACACCATAACCACAGGGAACCCCCCAGTCCCAATAGTTTTGGACCGGATACCGATGACACTCATCCGGCTCCTGGAGGTCTTGCGGGCGGATATGGAGCTAATCTTTTTGCACGACGTCCGGTATCCCCTGAAGGAGCGGACACTGGGCGAGACGATGGCAATCATAGAAGAAGACGAAAAGCGGATGAACCGAATAAGGAACTCAATGATGTCAAAATTTACCGAGATGGGACTGGTAGCAATCCAAATGATGCAGATTTATTACCCGCCCAACAAGAAACTCCGCATTTTAGGGGATGCCAACCAATGGGAGGTCTACACATTTCAGACCAGCAGTATAGAAGGCAACTGGGACATAACAATAGGTATGGGGCACCCCCCATATCTGACGCCAACAGGAATCGTTGCCCGGATTGCCCAGTTGAAAGATTTAGGGATTAAGATAGACGCCACCGAACTAATCAACCTATTCGGGGTCAAGCAATTTGTGGAGCCCCCAGACACCAGATTGGATTTGAGGGAAGCGGAAAAGGAGAATCTGAGGATATTGAAAGCCCGGGTGGAAAAACTGGACGGCAATTACCGGATATTAGACCTGGAAATGGGGACGGAATTGGTCTTGAAAGTGGACGACTGGGAAAACGATGAGGTGCACATCGATTCTCACAACACCTTCCTAAAGAAGCACAACGAACAACTGAACCCCATCGTCGTTGAGGTATTGGTTAAACACGTGGAAGAACACCAGGAGCAATTGGTTAGAAAGGCGATGCGAATACAAGCCTTGGCGGACAAGATTAAAAAGGAGTTCGAAGAATCCTCGCCAAGAACTCCAACAGAAGTAGTGTCTCCCTTGCCAATAACGACGGAGGTGAACAATGCCTTACAAAAGTGAAGTCCAAAGAAGATTGTTCTTCGCCGCCGCCACAACTCCTCCCAAAAAGTGGCGGGGGAAGAAGAAACCAAAGATAACGCTGGTAATAGCGAAGCGTTGGTGGAGAGAAACCCCCAACCCCCGCTCATTACCAGAAAGAGTCAATAAAAGAAAAAAGGCAGCCAAACTTGTTGAGAGGCTGTTAAGGAGATAATTATGCCAATACCAGAAGAGAAAGATAAGACCCAGACCCCCCCAGTGGGGGACGAGGGGTCGGAAGCCACCCCCACACCACAACCCGAAAAGGCAGACCCGGAAAGGGTTGTGGAGCTTTTGAAAGACGAGTTGGGTTTGACAGACGAAGAAATTAAAGTTCCTGAAGGCCTGGTAGAATCGATACGGGACAAAATTTGGTTAGAAATCTACACCGCCCTGACGACTACCGAAGAGGGAAGGGAGCGATTGAGGGAGATGTATGAAGCGATATATCCAAAGGCGTCGCCCGAAGAAACTAAAGAAAAGGTAGAAGAAACAGCGGAAACAATCCCTGACGAGATTCTAACGAATGCCCAAAAGTTAGAGGGCAAGATTAGGGAGATAGTCAAAGAGGCTCTGGAAGCAGAAAGACAGAAGAGCGAGGAAAAACAAATGGCAGAAGAGATTTATACGGAACTAAGCGAAATTAAAAAGGCATACCCCCAAATACCCCCCTCGGTTATAGAGGGGTTGCTTTACCGATGGGTGAGAACGGGCGAGTCGCCTAAGGATATTTTTCGAAGAGAAATACTCCCGTTTATTCCGAGGAAGTCCGAATCAATTTCCGAGTTGAAAGAGGCGGAAAAGAAAGAAACGCCTCCCGAAACAGGAGGGAGTGGTGCTCCAATTTCTCCGGGAGAGAAAAAGAGCACCCTGGAAGAATTGGAAAGAGTGCGTAAAAAATTAATTGAACAAGGGTTTATTTCGGGCTAAAAGCCCAAGGAGATATATATGCCGGTAACTTATGCAGAGGTAGAAGCTTTGTTGAGATTAACCGAAGAGAAAATAAAGGCCCAGGTGCCAAAGCTAAATGACACCTGGCTATTATTTGACGAAATCACCTCCGCAAAAAAGGAGGGGAACAAAATCGTGGTGCCCCTAATTCATTCCTATGGCCACGGTGCCGGTCCGACACCTGTTCACGGAGGAACGAGCCCAGAGTTTTCCAAGGCAATCTTTACGCCCGGGTATGCATACCTGACCCGCGAAATAACAAAGGAGGCCTTTGATGCCCTTAACTCCGACCCCGGCTCCTACATTGGAAATTTGGACTCGCTATTAGCCCTATCGCGGCAGGAATTGTATAACTATCTCGCCACAATGCTTTGGACAACCGACGGTTCTTTAGCCAAAATCAGCCTGGTAAATGAGAATGTTCTTACCATATTACCCCTTGTTGCGAATGAATCCCTATATCCCACCGATGCCTGCAAATACTTCTGGCGGAATATGTATATTGATATTTATTCCTCCACTGGCCAACTTAAAAAGGAAAGAGCAATCGTTTTGGCAGTAGACTATGCTCAGGGAACAATCGAGGTAGACGATGCCGGCCAAGCCGCAGTGGGCGACTTGATATATTGGTATAAGACAAAGACCAACCCACCACCCCCTGGCCTTCCTCTAATGATTGGGAATACCGGGGTTTACGGCGGGATAGACCGAGAGGAAGCCCCCTGGTGGCGTTCGCCAGTTTTTAGTAATCCAGAAGGCCTAAACCTTAGCCGGCAGTTGATAGATACGGCGATTGACGAAGCGGAAAAACTTGGGAGGGGGACTCCTGAGGAAGCCTATCTCATATATGACATAATTACAACCAACAGGGTCCGGGAGAAGTATTTTGACCTCATGACTCTAACCTATCAAGTGAATGCCGCCGAGCCTAGAATAAGAGCGAACATTGGAATTGGGGGATTGGAGTTCACATCACCAACTGATGGGCATACCATCCGAATACACATTGACCGGTTATGTCCAGAGGGGACGATGTGGTTCATATGCAAAAGAGCTCTAAAGAAGTATATACCGCAGCCATTCAAGTGGACAGAAAGCGGTCTTCCGGGCATACAAAACTTCTTCCACTATATGGGAGTGCTCAGCGGGGAGACTAATCTTTATCGTGCTCAGGGCGATATGCGATATGTTCTCTTCACTAATGCTTGTGGAGTGCACGCCGTGATTAAGGATATTAAAGTGAACTAAGGGATAGACAGTATGGGGGGTTTTTTATAAGCCCCCCATACTGAATACCTCCAACGCGTTGGAAGTTTAGATTGAAATTGAGGGAGCAATATGCCTACTTGGAGAGAATTTATAAATAGATGCAGGACTAAACTCAGGGAGGCGAGGGCAAGTCAATTTTTCCCCGACCCAATAGTGGTAGAAGATATTTACGAAGCCTTATGCCAAGCTATTATTCTTGCCCCCCTGGAAGTATTGGAGGGCGTTAATGTTAGAAAGGACTATCCGTATTCCTATGGTCCAGGACAACATGCACTGCCCGACGATTTCTTGAGATTAAAAACGGTTGTAATAAATGGCAAGTATTCCAATTATTTGGATTTGGATGACTTCAAGGCAAGGATAACCCAGTTCCCTACGGACACTTGCCGGCTTCACTCTAAATTTGGGAATACGCTCTACACATTCCCAACCAGCGATGCGATAATTCCAAACGGGATAACCATAGACTATATCAAAAAGCCGTATCGCTGGCAGAGCCCCGCAGATGACAATAAGATGCTGGAAATGCCCCTCATCTTGAGTCGCGCTGTCTTGTTAGAGGCGCTGGCCCTCTTGTCAATAAGAGATGAAGCAACCTTAGCTAAATCTACCGCCTTTGAAAATGCCTTCCTGATGACAATAAGGGGACTATACGAGATGTTTGGGAAGACGCCCCCGAGTTTGGGGATAGTGCCAACTGAGGAATGAAAGTCATAAATATTCGGGAGGGTTTTGAAAGGGAGTTAAATAAACCACTGGGCCCAGAAATTTTATCTGACGAATTATTCATAGCCTTGACGAACAAGGCGGTGCAAGAAATAGCGGGGCAGTTAAAAAGTTGGTGGATTAAATTCCAAAAGACCACCCAGCCAAATATTCGCCTCTACAAATTAGACTACGCGACGCTGGGGTTTTATCTATTGGGAATCAGGTTTTTGTTTTGGAATGAAGAATACGAGATAACCCCAGAATCCCTGGAATACATCTTCCCCCAAACCGCCCTGGGAGACCCGGTAAAGTATCACTTGTTTTGGGATGACCACACCCCCTTCATTATTCTATACCCAAAACCTGTGGTAGCAGAAACGCTACATTTTTTTGCGCAGGGGTATACTCCAGTGACGGGCCTTCATCAAGACATCCCATTACCGGAATATGCCCATATTTTGGTGGCAAAGAAGGTGGAGGAAAAACTCTTTACCATCCTAAATGACCAGAGGGCACTCCTGAGGATTCAAGAGGTAAGGGATGGAATAAAAGACGTAAATTCCAAGCATGCGGATGTAATTCCGCTAATTGGAGGCAAGACACACATAATTTATCAAGAGTTTGATTAGATAGGAGGTATATATGGCAATTACGGTAGAAATTAAAAGTCAAACTTTAAAGGACATAAGGAGGTTTCATGCTAACCTCACGGGCAAAACTGTCCCCCTATATTTCATTATTAAAGAGGAAGGCCAAGAAAATTACTGGGGGGCAGATGTAAACTTGGTCCAATCATCAGAAAATGAAGAGATTTGGAATATGTGGGGTGCGATAATTACTCCGCCTCCCTCGGGGGGTCAAGAGAAAACAATAAACAAGGCATTCTTAGTTGGACAGACTTCCGCGATGCCCAATTTGGATTCCTTGGAACAAGCAATTGATTACTTAAAAAAGAATTTGGTTGAAGAAATAGCGATTATAGAGGTAACCTATACGGACCCTGACAAAATTACAATTGTGGGTGGTAGGTCGGAGAATTTCTATATCAAACTGGTTTATGGGCTTTCTGGGCAAACATAATAGCTAGCCTATTATGGGAAGCCTATACTTTGGCAAAACCCAGATTGGGGGGCGGATATTTAATATCCAGTCCCTCCCCGAAGAACTCACCCCATCTACAATTCTAGAAGCCCAAGGAACCGCAAACTACAATTACTTTGCCATTCTACCCTTTGAGACAAGAAATGGAACGGATGTCCGATTTGATAGTTTCACGGATACCTTTGATGGCCAACCATTCGGCTGGGGGGGGTTTTCTAATGCGGTGATATTCAACACCATTCTGTTGCAATCCGTTCAAATTCAAATAACTATCCCCGAGGGTAGTGCTCTTCCCTTACTGACTCTTCCTATACTTTATTGCCAATATAAAAACCTCACCACTGGCCAAAAGTATTTAAGCCAAGCAGATATTCCGCCTACTCCCGGGAATCATTTAATCATCATTCCCTTCAACAAGGCTTTAGAAATCAATCCTTTGCACGACGATGTTTTTACCTTTAACTTATACCTACCTTATGGAAACATCATCCCAGAGTTCCAATTTTTAATTGGAGAAATCGTCAACATCTATTATTCGGAATGCAGAATACATCCACCTATAGAAGCGAGAATTCAACTGAAAAGTGAAACAGAACAAAAAATAGCACGTGGGTATCACGAAATAACCACGGGGATAGAAGTATCCCCCGAATTGACACATTTTACAGGGCGGATTCACCAATTGGAAGGCGGAATAAGTTTAGTCCCGGAAGTCAGTCATATCCCAGCCCATTTAATAGAAGGCGGAATAAGTTTGGCCTCGGAAGTCAGTCATATCCTAGCCCATTTAATAGAAGGCGGTATAGCATTGGGGGCTAGAATCACACGAAGTTCTAGCGGATGCCATTGGTATGAAGCGGGGATAAATTTAACACCAGAAATCTCCCACCATTCAGGAAGAACCCATTTTTTAGAAGCCATCATAAGACTTGCCGGGAATACAATTAAGAGACACTCACAAGTGGCTAACGGAACAGCCAAACGAGACCTAAAAGATATTAAAGGCACTCCTATTACAAGGGAATGAATTAACTAACTATGGCTACTGACACCGACCTAATTAAGATACCCATAGAATTATACTGGGGACTAAATGACACCGCTGACCCATTTCTTGTAAAAGACCACCGCCAAGCCCAAAACTTCATCACCACATCTGCCCAACATTTATATAATCCATTGCCAATAAGAGAAATAAGCCTTGCTCCCTTAAATGATTGGATTATTACCGACATCTTTCCTGTTCAGGAGAGGAACAAACAATACCTCATCTTACTGTGCCGGCAAAGAGAGATGCCCCAGGGAGCCTCACTATTAGACCATTACCTTTGGGTTCTGCCCATCAAGGATTTGAAGAAACGGGAATTTGACGTAGAAAATTTGCACCAAGCAGTTGCATCACAATCCCTTTCGCGAACTTTATGGAAAACCTCCAGAGTTTCTATGACGGTTTTTAAAAACGAGGTCATATTCGCGGGAATACAAAGCCAACACGGACAAATGGTCTGCCTTAAGGTGGGACAAAAACGGTCAAGGTTAAACTTTGATAACCTCATACCCTTTGCTCAATGCCTTGTTGTGCATCAGGACAGTTTAATTTTAGGTAGCACGATTGATGACCCCTCCGTTGTCAGGTGGTCAAGAATCCACAGCAAAGAATTTGACCCCGAAGATTGGGTAAAAGTGGGCCTAGAAGAAGATGACGCAATTACAGGACTCGCCAGTGATAGTAGGGGTATTGTGGTTTTTAAGAAAAGGGGGATTTGGCTTATTGACGGATTGCCATTACGGGGCGTATACAAATTGACTGACATCGGCACTACCGGAATATTCTGTAAACAGGGAGACACCTATATCTTTTTAGATACCAATAAAGAGCTTTGGTCCTTCAATATGGAAAGTAAGGAATTACACAATATCACCAGAGGAAAATTAGAGAAGTTTATGGATTCCATTTACTTAAATACAGAACAGATAAAGAAAATCGAAGAGGGAGAAAGACTTCTTCAGCCAGATGGATATTGGTTAAATCCCAATTCGTTACATTGGGAAAAAATTCAAACCTATACCAAAGGAGCCACAAAAAATGATGTTGTTGGATTAAAGTATATGGATGAGTTTCTTGCGCTTCCATATGACGCCTTTCCAGGCGTTTCTTCTGAGAAAGAAGCGTATGGGGTAAGGCATAAATTCCGAGTGGGCGCAGTTAATCCTTATAAAAGGTTTCCAATTTTTATGTTAAAAAGGGTTACGGCACCAATCGAGATTTTGAATACCGATACAATTTTATTTACCCTTTTGCGAAACGATGAACCGTTATTTGAGAAGCGGATTGCAGTTGAGCCGGGAAATCACACACTCGAGCACGAGTTTGAAGGATGGCCAGTCATTATTATTTCGGAAAATGATATATTAGAACTTAAAGTTGCTTCTGTAGATTTTAAAAATCGCCACAAATTCACATTCCGGAAAAACATAGTAACTCCCCCACTATTCCCCGATACCGTTGAGTATTATGATGGGGGTTGGAAGCCTTTTACCCAAAATGGAGACATTTGGTTCTATTATTTTAAGTTATACGGAATGAACCTTCATTCAGAGGGGATGCTTAAAAATAAAGCGAACCTTGCAATTTCTCCCAATGAACCCAATAGGTTTGTAGAAGGATTTTCCCTAGAAGTAGATGTGGAATCTGGGGCGTCTCTAAAATTTCATTACGACATTGATTGGGCTCCCTACAACACCAATATTAGCAACAAAAAGGGGGTGGTTGACTTCTTTTCTGGTAAGATAGGTAAGGGGTTCAATTACCGCATAGATTTTCTTGCTTTGTGGGAAGACCGATGGGGAATTAGGTATTCATTAATTTCACCTTTCGTGAAGAGCATTTGGTATAAAACCTGTCTGGTAGATATATACGATTACCCCCAAATAAATAATCCAGTTTTAACTAATACTTCAAATGGCGTTTATATGTTAACCAATTCCCCCCTAGAAAATGGAAGGGTTCAATATAACCTTTTGAGATTTAAGGACTTCATCAATCTCATTGACCTAGGACACTTGGAACCAACATTTATGGGGAGTTTAGCGTCGTTGGATGATTTTGTGGTGATTGGGAAGATGGGGGGTTTTTATGTTTTTTCGGAAACCTTTCTCGACCCATTTCCCAATGTTACCCCGCGACCACTAAAAATCACTACTCGCAATTATCACCATCTAGTAGGCGGGGAATATCACCCCATCATTCCCCGCTATGCTGAGCTTTATTGCCTGCTCAATCACCCGACAGGTTTCATAACCCTTACATTTTACAACGCCCTTTCTCACGAAATCCTACATAGAATTCGTCTTACGCCTGCAGAGTTGGGATACGATGGCTCCCCCTATGAGATTGGGCAACCAGTAATTAAAATAATAGACTTCCCCTTACCAGAAATAGAACTCCCAAAAGGAGTCTATGTAGATATTGAGGGGAAGTATTGTGAAATAATCTACCTGTCTCTTTTCGCACAGGCTAAAATACGGCGAACTGATAAGCGAGAAGAGATAGGGATTGGGGGTGTATAATGCGTTTGGATGAATTATTAGAAATTCAAAGAAAAGAACAGGCTGAAGCCGAAAGAAAGGCGGCCGAAGCACGGAAGAGGGCACTCAAAAGACTAGAAGATTATATGCGAGGTAAGGGCATGTTTTTTTCCGGAACCGCATTGGAAACATTGAGCGAAATAGAAAGGGGTCTAATGGGTTATTTGGATGAACTGAGTTTAAAACACGAAGCACAGCGTTTAGCATTGAAGGAAAAATTAGACCAAGAGAGAAGAGCAAGGTCTGCAAGGATTTTACAAGCAGTGCTTACAACGCTTGGGGCGATAATTCCGGGAGCGGGAACCCTGGGAGCATTAGCCGGGTCAGCCGGGGGACAAATACTTTCTGGCTTGTTGTATGGCACGGTGCCTACGGGCGCATCAGCTGATATTGCCTCTATATCAAGTGCATTAGAAGAAAAGAAAAGAGCTAAGGCAGAACAAGAATGGTTGCAGGATTTGTTGAACAGATTATTCCCCGAGGAAGGCTCAATACAATCCCCCCAACTTAAAAAACCCGTGGAGGTCTTTGGTTTTGAAAGGGGATAGGAGGGTTTATGTTAGAAACAACAGGCATTAGTTCGGTCTTACAAAGAGCCCGAGAACGAGGGGATAGTGACCTTGTCAGGGATATAATTTCTACTTTATTGAGGACTCAGATAGCCACCCAAATACAGACAAAAGCGAGTCGGGAGTTAGAGAACCTGAAAGCTGAGCGGGAGAAGAGGGAGCGGGTATCAGAGAGTTTGGGGGCGCTAGCTTTGGGTAGTCTTTTTAGTGGCCAAACTAAAACCTTAGAAGAGGCACTTGAGCAAGCTAAAACCTTAAGGGGGGCACTTGGGGCAGTAGGAGAAGAAGCCCCGTTTATAAGACAACTTGCCGCCTTAGGCATTTTACAGTTATTGGAAGGAAGGAAATTAGCTGAGGAGCGAGCCAAAAGGGAGGGGGAAAAGCGTAAATTAGATTGGGCGCGTCTGGAGCGTCAATTAACCCCCGAGCAACGGAAAGAGATGGCGAGTGAACAAACAATGGCTTCATTGGTTCGCAGCGTTCTTAATAAATTGTATCCAGAGCAACTGGGTCTTTACGGGCAAGCCCAAGAACTGACTAAGGAAAAAATAGAAAAAATAGTGAATGCGGCTAAGCAGATTATGAACCTTATGAAAAAGAGCGAGCTCAATCCCGAAGATTATGTGGGGAAAATATATGAACTAGACGGAAAATATTACCGGGTTCAGCCAGGTGGCTTAATTGAAAAGATAGAATTAGACAGTATCTTAAAAAGACAAAAGTAGGTGAAGAATGATGATACTGTCACCAGATGAACTAAAAAGGATATTATTGGGGAAAAGAAAGAAGCCACCCTCAGAGGAAGAACAGCCTGATAAATTACCAACACTGGAAGAATTGATAAGAAGGGGGCAAGAAATAAAAATCCCCCCAGAGGAAGAAGCCATGCCGATACCAAAGGAGTCGGAGGCGGGGGGGCAAGAGCAAAAGATTGTGCCCCCCCCAAAAGAACTTACCCCCCTTGAAATAAAACCAGCCCCTCCCCCACCACCGGAAGCATTGGGAGTTAGATTTCCGAAAGGGATAGCAACTTTAGAAGAAGAGAAGGCAAGACTGAGAAAGGAACGCAGGGAAGAAGTTTTAAGGATAGCAGAGTCCCGAATTAAAGCCCTCAATGTCAAGCATATACTACAAGACCAATTGGGCACAAAAAGGGGCGAGGACATTTTTAATAAATTGGCAGCGGGCACCCCCCTATCAAGGGAGGAGGAGGAAGCCCTCAAGCCAATTTATCCCATTCTCACCCTTACTCCCCAAGAGTTATCGGAAGTCCGCCAAACGGCGTTCGGAATGAGGGGTATCCCCAAACCCGTTGAGCAAGCCATAGGATGGATGGCGGGGTTTTCTGATATGTTTGGCCCACTGGCACCCCACAAACATATGGGTGGCGATTTAACCAAATACTTCCAAGTCAAGACCCCCATTGCCTATTCCACGGGGGCAATGACTGGGGGTATCAGTCAAATATTTTTAGCTGGAATGGTAGCTCCCAAATTTGTGCCCGTCAATCTTTTCCTCAAGACCCTAAGTCCCCGCTTAAGCGTCCCCGCTATCCAGTCTTTAGCCCGTTTTATAACGGGCAATATAGCAGGCACAAGTCGTTCCATATTAGAGCAAATCCCAAGCGGCAAGATTGATGTCTCAAAAGCCCTAAAAGAGGGGGCAAAAGAGGGTGGCTTTTTAACCGCTATAGGTATTCCCACTCATATGGTGCCCATCTATAAGACTTTCGGGAACGCACTGGCGCACTCGCTTTCTGTAGGAACAGTGATGGCGGGGCTTTCTTATGCGGAAGGCGAGAGACGGCCTTGGGCTTTGGGGCTATCCGCTACTTGGGGGGGGTTAATTGGGCTTTCGGGGTGGAAAACAAGCCTATCTATATTTGAGCAGTTAAAGAAGAGTTATGAAACGCAAATTAAGGAAGCGATTACGAGGGAATGGGTTGATATAAATTTTGATTTACGGAAAAACCTTATTAGGGAGTATGCCAGGTATTCTTCTCCTGAGACCCCTGAAGCTATAAAAGCATATTACCTTAAAAAATTTGAGTCCCAATTTAAAAAATTGGGCCCAGAACAGATACGAACTAAAATACAAGAGTTGATGATAAAGAAGGCGGAGATTGAAAAAATGCCCATCTCGGAAAATGCGAAAATAGAACATCTTCATAAATTGCTTCAAGATATCTTAAAACCCCCTCCTATTGAAGTAGAGGGAATAACCTTCACTTTTGAGGGCTCAAAAAGCCCAAGTTTGGTGGAAAAACTTAGGGAGCATTTGAAGACTGCCCGTACTCCCATTGAGGGTGTGAGGGAATTCTTTGAGTATGAGATAAAACCCCAATTCAAAAAGGGATTGGGGGCTATTTTTGGCATAACCGATATAAATAAGGCATCACCATTAGAACTCAATCCATTTTTTAGCAAATTAGCTCAATACCGCGCCTCTCAAGCCACAATTAGCATAATAGCAGAGGGGAGTGGATTGACGGAAGACGAGGTTATTGAGGGGTTAATCAGGGGGATATTCCCGGAGGGTTGGACGAAAGAAACCATACTGAGGCTTTATCACAAAAATTTAGCTCTCATTGAACCAATGAGCCAAGAAAGGGTAACAGAACTTATAAGAAAGGGGATAAACAAGATTGTTATTTCACCGATGCCAGTGAATATTGAAAAGGTTGCTTCTGTCTTAGAAAGAGGTCTTCCGACGACCGAATTCCCCAAACCCCCGTTCTCAGCAGAAATGCCCACGAAGACTATTCGGGTTACAAAGGAAATTGACCTTTCCCAAGTGTTAAGGGGTGTTATTAACCAACCCGTTGCTGTGAGATTGACTACGGGCAACGAAATATCGGGGATAGCGATAGAAATCAAGAACACCCTTTTAAAGGTGCAAGACCGGGAGACAAAAAAGACGAGTTTTATTCCCAAGTCTCTTATTAAAGAAGTGGAAGTCCCCGACTTGGCGAAAATAGAAACCAAAGAGGGGGAGGAGGCGAAGAAACTTGGGGGTTGGAGATTGGGGGGTGAACTAATAGAAACATTAAAAGGAATACAGAGGGGACAAAGGATAAGCATTGTTCACTCATCCTTGGGGGAAAGAACGGGTAAGATTACCAAGCTTACACTTAATAAAACAGGGGAAGTTATAGGGGCAAGAATTATCACGGATGAAGGTTGGCAGATACCCATAAGCCCAACAACCATAGAAAGATTTAGGCTTATAGAAGAGAAAGCCCCGACTCCGACGCCCCCAATAGAGAAGCCACCCGAAGAAAAGCCGCCCGAAGAGAAGCCACCCGAAGAAAAGCCACCAATAACAGAAGGGGAACCAGCGATTGGGGAAATATCAAGGGAACCGATTGAAATTGAAAAAACCCCCGAAGAAAAATCCGTTCTTAGAGAATTGAAGTTTACCGATGAACAGATAGACAAAATGACAACGGGTGCGAAGCAAGAAATAATAGAAAAGCGTCTGACTGCTGAACAGGTCTCAATTTTACCCACCGGCGACATTAAGATAATAAAAAAACCCCCGGCAAGGGAAATTGGGGAACCGAAACCAGCGATAACCCCAAAATTAAAAGCCCGGACCCAAGAGAAAATACCCCCAAGACCCAGGGGTAGGACTTGGAAACCTACGGAAGAATATCTGGATTCTTCAATCTATTCTGGAAAGGGGTATTTTACTGACACAATGGTTTTGGTGAAAGGAACCCCGCCCCCTCAAAAACAAGTGAAACCTATGCCAGACATTGTTTTGGAAAAAATGCCTAATCTTTTGAACCGCCCTACCGAACCCGTTAAACTGCTGCATTATTTTTATAACGGAGAAGGCTTTCAAACTCTTGCTTCCAGTCCGGTGGCGAATATTCCCAAGAAGAAGTCTTTGCCTCCCGCCTATGTAGTATTTGAAACAAAAGAGGGGAAAAAACATTTCTTCTCCCAACACCGATTTAATGTCATATCCAATCGATACCCCGACGCCACCTTTGGAGTTAGCAAGGAGGGAATCCTAATTGCTTATAGGGATAAAGAACCCGTGGCTGCACTTGCTCCACTGAGGGAAGGGATTCTCGCATCGCAATATGAGAAATACATTGTAAGCCAAAAGAAGGGGAGGGAAATCGCTCCCCCCAAACAAGTAATCAAGCCAAGCGAAGAAAAAATCCCACCCAGACCAATTAAAGTTAAAGAAAAAATAAAACCCGAACCAATAAGTGGGGAAGATATCAAAAATTGGGATGAGTTGAGAGGCGATGAAAAAGACCTTGTTTCAATGGCATTACTCGCACCACAAAACCTAGGAATCACCCCCACCATACGGGTTTACCCCCCGAACGTCTTGAATTTGATTAGAAGGGGTATAGAAAAACGAGACAGGACTCTCCTGGAAAAGGCTAAGGAAAAGATAATGAACCTTGCCCAAACCCCAGCTAGATTAAGAAGAGCTATGATATATATGGAGCATTTACCCCCAGAAAAAGTGGCTGAATTACAGAAGTCTTTTCTGGAAAACAAAGCTATCAACGCTCTCCTAAAAACTGTGCGTCAGTCAGGGAAACTGGTTTTTGAGGGGAAAGCACATAAAATACCATCCGATAGAATAAAGGATATTGAAACATCGGCTTGGATGGGAATAACACGGGCGGCCGCAGAATTCCCAAAGAATCTAAAAGAGAAGGGGTTAGATAAGTATTTGGATTACTGGCAAAGATATGAGCCGGTCTTGCCCCAAGACGCTCCGGCGGATTTACAGGAGGAATGGGGAAAATTTGTTGAATACAACATCCGCAAGGAATTACTTTCTCTGATAAAAGAAGGTCTTAAAGAAGGAAAAGAAGAGCTAGTAAGATTAGAAGAAATAGATGAAGAGGGGGTGGAAAGAAAAAAGCCCATACCGAGACCCCCCAGGGTGGTGAAGGAGATACCTCGGGGGCTATCTAATAAGGTAGACCTCTGGTTAAAATATAATCAAGGGGAGGTATCACTGGAGGCGAAAGATGTCCGGATATTAAAAAGAGAGATTGGGAATGAAATTGACACAATAATAAAATCCCTGGGGAAAGATTACACGGAGAAACAAAAATACATCATATTGGCTTCCCGCTTTGGGTGGTTTTTACCTAATGCGACGCTATCTACTCTCAGAGAACACATTGTGGATAATATACTCTCCCAATTTCCCGGAAGGGCTTACGAATTTGAAAACTGGTTAAGAGATGAAGCGAAGGCGCTCTTCTTGGACGAACTTCCCGAAATGAAGATTGATGATGATATGGTGAAAAACCTTATGCGAGACATCGTGAATAAATTTCCGCCCGAAACCCTCAAAAAACTGGTAGTCTTTTTAACGGAGGGGAAAGAAAAGATTGGGAAGCGAATTACATTGGCGTTGGACAATTTGCTGGCTGGCAAGCCGACCCCAAGAGATTTAACCGCCGTTTGGCTTATATTGCCTAATTTGTGGGACATTACCAGGGGGGATTACTCCGCCATTACTGACCCCGGTTTGAATCTGACTTTAGTAAAAGACTTCAATGAGACAATTGCTTTACAAGAGGGGGATAAGATTTACTATGCGAAGGTTGGCGAAGTAAAAGAGAACTCTTTCGTTGCCCAATTATTGCCTACGGGGGAGAGAAGGGAGTTTTCTTACGGCGACCTGTTTTTGGCCATCATCCACAAGGATAACCTTGACCCAGAAGTATTGGAGTTTTGGATAAATCAACTTTCATCCGATGCCCAAAATCAAGTGGGGAGGCAAAAACTACATCTCTTCACGATAGTTCCCAATACGAAAGAGGGGCGGGAATTTATCTTGGCGTTGAAAAACAAAGTGAAAGAGAAGGGGTTGGGCATAAGAATCTTCCCATTTGCCACCCGCAATAAACAAACACTCCTTGTATTTGGAGACGAGCCAATCTATGAGAATATGGCTACCTTGAAATTACACGCTGGGATAGACCCTCCCAAAGTGGGGGTATTCCTTAAGATTAAGGAAGCGTGGAGAAAATTATTGAAATATACCCCACCCTTTATGTCCCCCTTTGAGCAAACACTGAGAATTGCATACGATAAAAATAACCCCAATATTGTCCCCCTGAAGGCCGCATTGTTATTACTTAGCCATAGTTTTACTGTAGACAAAATAATAGGAAATAAATTAAAAGAACTGATAGACCCCGAATACGCCAAGAAATTTAACCTTATGTTGAATAGGGCTAGAATTTTACAGGTCAAGAAGCTAGAAAGGGAATTGACACCTGCGGAGCAAGCGGAATATGATAGAGTGATAAAATGGTTGGAGGATATGAACCAGTTGATAGCAAAAGTCTTTGAGGAGGCACCCAAGGACATAGACGCCGCTATTCCAGAGGGCATCCCAAAGGAATTGATACCCAAAATTAAAAAGGCGAGAGAGTTCTTTCAATTAATTAAGGAAACAGTGGCGTTAGAGAAGGCTTTGGCGGAAGGTTGGCAACCAGCGAATCCCGAGGCGACCCTGTGGCAACGGTTTAACCCCCAAACCGGGGAAACCGTAATGGAAGCAAAAGAACGCCTAATAGAGCAGTGGGGGATTAAAAATTATTTCCCGAGGGTGACCTGGGGTGAATTTTTGGTATTGATGAGACAGAAGAATACAATCACTCCCTATGTCGTGGGGTATGCCAGCAGTAGGGAAGAGGCTAAGGCAATGGCTTATAGATTTTATGAAGTAGCGAAAACAACAGCGGAAGCGGAGGGAACCCAGACATCCCTTATATCTCCAATAGAAGGGGGGTTAATTATTGTTCGGGTGCCCACTCCCAAAGAACTTACCCCCGAGGAAATTATAGAAGCGATTCCCGAGGAAATGGTGCGAAGGGTGTTAGCGAGCCGAGAGGGGAAGATTCTAAAAGAGGTCGCAATAGCGAAGACGGCACGGGCGATGAGGGGGGAATTAGAGAAATACCTCCGGAAATCACGGGAAGCCTTTTGGAAAGCGATGGACGACTATTTAAGGGGGTATGTGAAGGAATTAACAAAGGGGCCTATTTCTGATGAGGACTTGAATGCCGCGGTTGAGCAATTGAAAAACGAACTAACGGGGGGCAGGGAAAATATCTTATTACCCCTTACTCCCTATGTGCGAGCCAGAGAAAGGTGGATTAAAGACCCATTCATTGGATTGGCTTATTTTGATAACATTTACCGCTACCTTACCGCAATGATAAGGCGAACCCAACGATTTGCCACCCGAATGAAGATAAATGCCCTCCGATTTGATGAGCGGGGAAAAAGGAAACTTGACCCCAAAATAGACGCCCTGATACAAGAGATGATGGATATGACTTTTTACCCCAACGCTTATGCCCAAACCCGCTTTGCCTTAAAGCACCCGTTGGCAATGAAAGCCATATATTTCACCAACGCCCTTTTGGTGAGATTGCTTTTACCATTCCGACTTTCATTCCAAGTGGGCAACTGGACGCAGACTGCCCTAACCCTGATACCAATCGTTGGTTGGGAAAGAATGCTATCCATAATGACCAAGCTACACGAAGCCAGGTTATTAAGAAAGAAAATTGCCGGCACAGATTTTGCCTCGGTGATAGATATAATGGCGGAAGTCTATTCCCCCCCTGGGCGTAAATTTCACTTAACATTACAGGGAAGAAACATCTTAAAAAAGATGTGGGGTGTATTGGGCGGGATAGTGGCATCAGCGGAAAAGTTTAATCAACCAGTGGCATTTGCCGCCGGATTCTTTGAAATGCTGGATGCTTTGGGGGAATATATTGATAGTGGCATACTGTCACAAGACCAGGCCGAAGAATTGGCAACAATATGGGGCTCTTTTATACAAAGCGCTAGCCAGTTTTACCCCAGCCACCCCCTGTTTGAAATGCCCCTCTTTGCTAAGAAGGGATTAAGAACTGGGGGGCTGTTCTTAAAACGCTACCCCATATTTATGGGGAAGTTGTTTGCTACCATCTTGTTGCACCCCGATAGATTTGATGCCCAAAAATTCGCTTTGGCAATAGCCACTCTCCACAAACACGCACCATTCCTTGGGATTAAGGCGGAAAGGGAAATAAATGAACTCCTCGGCATCCCGTTAGTGAAAGAAATCACCCAGGATGACATCAGGAAAATAAACTTAATTTTGAGAGAGGAGATGGGAAAATACGATAACCGGAAAGCGTTTAAGCATTGGACTATGAGGGGGCGGGCACTCCTTTATCTCTTGATATTTATGACCGCATTAGTGGGGCTATCACCCTTTTATGCTTTGTATCAAACAATGAGCAAGAAGGAGGATTTCGTCTATCATTATAGGTGGTTTGAGAAACAATTCGGCACCATCCCAGCCAAGCTGATAATGATTGGAATCTTGGGGACGATATTTGATACAAATTTGGGGTGGGCGGTATTACCGACGGTGATACGGGGCGATATTAGAATACGGGGGATATTCCACCACCCCGCCGCAGTGGCCAGCGAAATCTTGGATGAGGGGTTGAATCCAATATTCACGCAGCTTGGTTGGCTGAATAGTTTGAAGGAGAACCTTATCCGGGGCAGGGGTTTAGTAAAAGCCTTGTTGGCGGCAACTTGGATGGGTGACAGGGCGGAGCTTTTGTGGGGCGATGTAATAACCAGGCAAGTTGGCCCGGGGTTGGGGAGGTGGGGGGAACAAGTTGTGTATCGTGTGCCAGAGGGGACGAGTTTGGATAAGGTTTACAGGGTAATGAGGGGTCTTCTGAACATCAGGCCCCTTGATGAGGAGTTAAATACCAGGCTAATCAGGGATATGAAGATGGCGGAATTAGATATTGAGAGAATGGTTGCTAATGCCAAGCAGCTTGGGCGGGAGCTGTTGGAGAAAAGGGCCGCGTTGAGGGTGGCGGAAAGAAGAGGGGGGGATGTCCAAAGATTAAGGGCACAACTGGAAGGGAAGGAGAAGAAGTATGCCGCCAGCATAAGGAAATTACAGCTCTACTACCTTCAAAAGGGGAACCAGTTTGCGAGTTATCTCAAGCCTTCTCCAAAGGCAATAAGCAGGCTTCAGGAATTAGAAGCTAAGGGGGCATTGACCCCGGAGGAAAAAGAGGAGCGTGCCATTTTGAAACACGAGGCGTTGCTTCCGGAAGCGGTGCGTCTCTGGGCGGGCTGGAACTTTACCGCGGATGTGAAAAGGATTATGGACGGGATAAATGAAGAGATATACCGGCGGACGCTTACTGAGACCGAAAGGGCATTCATTCGGGAGATAACCAAGCAGTCCGTTCCGCTGGAGGTCTTTTTCTTGAGCATAAGCGACCTGAAAAATGTGTTGGGGGAATTAGAGAAAATTAGGAGGGTAAGATGACAGACGCAAACGTTAACACAAGCCAAAGTTCCAACGGCGTTGGAAGTTTGCAAAGCCAGCCGAAGGAACTGGTTAGGATTTGTGCGAAATGTGGGAGGGAGTTTAAGGTTGTGTATTGGAAGGCCGCACGGAAATCATGCGACGAGTGCCAAAAAACAGCGGGCACCAGGGGGCAAAAGGTGGCGGTCTTATTCACCCACCCCTACACCCAGGAACCCCAGAGAATCTATCTGACACCCTGGCAAATCAAGCTGGCAACCCTAATGGCTTCTATTTCATTGAGCGACGAGGACATAGCAAAACAGATGAATACGAATGTAAGGGTTATTAAAAAATACCAGAACAAAAAGGACTTCCAGCTGTATGTCACCTCACTTATTTTTAAGTATCAGGAAAATACCCTCCGGGCAGCTGACCTTGCCCTCCAGGAAGTATTGCGAGAAAAGGAGAAAAAGAGCAACAGGGACATCCTGGATGTAATCCGTTTGGTATACGACCGCTTCTTTAGGTATGCAGAGGGAGAAAAGAGCAAACAGCCCGCCAGTGATGTCAAGGAGCTTCTGAATTCAATACCCAAAGACTTTAAAGATAAATACGGTGGCTAAGATTGACATCCGAACCGAAACAGAGAAGAGTTGGGGACTCATCCGCGCCTATTGCAAGGAGGATTTGTGGTATTTTTTGACGAACTTCATCTATACCTATGACCCACATGCCCCGGAGAAAATCCGAAAGTTTCCCAATTACCCATACCTCAAATGCTTGTTAACCGACAAAGAATTCGGCTGGCTATATAATCGCTTCAATATCTATGGGAAATCTCGGCAATTAATGATTACCAACGCTCTGGTTGGGGCACACCTTTGGCTGGCAAATTTTTTTGGCGGGGAATACATTGTGTTCCAGTCAACCGATGAAAAGAAAGCGGGTTGGGGAGGAGCCGGAGAAAAAAACAGGGGGTTTGTCGGAGACCCGGAAGCCTTGTTGTCTCGCGCTTACTTTATGTATACCAAATTACCCCCCCAATTACAAACCCCGGTGCGAATTTCTAAGGAACCGCCGCTTTTAATCTTTGACCATCCGGATATCCAGTCAACAATTAAGGGCATTTCTTCAAATCCGTTTTCTTTTAACCAGTTAACCGCAACAGCTATCTTTGCCGACGAAATTTCCAAGCAGAGCGATGCGGAACTCGCCTATCAGAGCGCCCTACCAATTTTAGGGGACACTGGCCGATATACCGCGGTGGGTTCAGCAGAAGGGAAAAATATATTATACAGATTACTTTATGACTTGGAGGGGGGATAAGGAGGCGAAATGATTAACAGCCAATATCAAGAACAAATAATAAGAACTCTGATGGATAGCTATAGGCGTCTCATTGAGATTATAAAAGAAACCAACGAAGAACTTAAGGAGATGAGAATTTCAATAAAAACTATAAACGAAGAAGTGGGAGAAGTGATAAAAGCACAAAAAGAATCGCGGGACCAAATAATAAGGTTGGGAAATGATGTTGGCTGGCTAAAAAAACTCTTTTGGGTAATCTTGCCAACGGCAATTGCTGTTGTCTTAAAGATGCTGGGAATTTATTAAGAGATGTTGTTGCGAAGGTTTAAGCTTCCAGACCACGTCAAAGAAATACAGCCCGGCCTCTATGCCTGGAAAAATCCCGTCAATGGTTTCAATGTGATGATAATACATTATTCTGCTCATCCCGACAGGGACAGTAGTTGGGTTGAACGGGTCAAGAAGCATTATACAACCACCGCTTGGGAGAAGGAACAGGAAATAAACTTTGAGGTTACGGCTGGGGGATTGCAGGCATTCCCCAAATTCAAGATGGACTTCATTAAGCAAATTGCCCCCAATTCCAACTTACCCGTCATACGCTCTTGGGATTTTGGAAGGGTTCATCCCTGTGTTTTGTGGGCGCAACGATGGACTAATCCTTTGCGATTAGTTATTTTGAGGGAATATCAAGGAACCAATGTAGAATTACCCGAATTAATAGCAACGGTTAAAGCACTCTCGGAGTTATACTTCAAGGGGTTTCAATTCCGAGATGTCTGTGACCCATTCAGCGGGTCTCAAAGGAGCGACAAGGCTCCCCTCACTGCCATAGAGGTTTTACATCAACACAACATCTTCCCTGTTCATCCCCGTTATCCCAAGGAACGGGGCATGACCTTTCTTTCCTTTATGGTGGAGAAGGGAATGGTTTGGGTAAATGAAAAGAATTGTGATATTGTGCGGGAGGGTTTTACTGGTGGTTATCTTATAGATGAAAAAACTGGCCAACCCAAAAAGGACGACTTTTACATTCACTCTTGGGATAACCTCCGGTATATTGTGACCGCTTTCTTTACCTTGGATGAGATAGTGGCTGAATCCACCAAAGAGAAGCCCCAACAGCTGACCATTGAGGAGCAGATTCAAAGGTATATTGAGGAGAAAGTGCGCTCTCGTTTAGAAAGCGAAAGTGATGTCAGGGAGGATTACACCTAATAATGATTTTGGGCTTACTCATAGAGGCGAAGCATAGTTACGGGGTGCTTTTTAGTTCCGACCCCACCAATTTTGAAGCCCTCTCATTTACTAACGACCCACCTGTGGATTTAGCGAGGAATTTATATGCAATTTTGAAAACCAACCATGTCTCAAAAATCTATTATCATTTGGTCAAGGGAAGAAAGGAAAAGAAAAGATACTTCCAAGGAATGATAAATGCAATCTTTGCCATTTTTGATATTCCATCAGAAGAGGTGGTAATAGATTGCGATTTGCCGTTCCCGAATGAATTAGATTCAAGGGGATTGAATAGGTTTCAAAAGGGGGTGGTCGCTTCTATCTACCCGCTATTGACAAAATAGGCTTTTACAATATAATGATTTATGGGTTATCTGAGTAAAAAGGCCATTGCAATTTTAAGGGAAAGCAAATTCATCTCTCCGCGGTGTGCCTGTTATTATGCCGGCAAGGGTTTTTCTCTCCCCCTAATCTACAAACTGATGGCCAACAGCAAAACGACAGGCTTCCCCATAATACAGCCGTCCCATTATTTACGGAAGCGTTTGATTCCCGCAAATCTCTTTATCAAATGGATAGAAGCCTTTTGGAAAGGGACTTTGCCATCATCTCAAAAGAATGCTATTACTGCCCTAAAAAGGGAACTCTGCATTGCCAAAAGAAAAAAAGGGGGGAAGTAACGGGATATAACGCGTTTTTTAAAAATCGGGGGCGAGAAAGAACCAAGCCGAACTTCATATAACAGCGGATGAAAGACTTTGCTACGCTTCGCCCAAATTGCCTTCGGCAACTTCTTTTATCCGCAAAACGTTATATGAAACGGCGATTTCAAAATGAGGGAAGAAACTGAATGTATGAAAACGAATAACACTGCACAATTAACCATTGAAAATTTAGAAACATTACCAGTGAGCCGTGGAGCTGTGATTTTAAACAAAGAGAAGTTTATTCAAACTTTAGTTGAGATTAGTCTTATGCAGGATTTAACTTCTCTTAAAAATAGGATAATTGTGTTAAAAGATATTGTAACTAACCACAGGAACGACAAAGAAGGTATATTAAATATTGATGTCAATGGAGATACAATTTCCTTACGGAGAGATGTTCTGATTTCTGAATTGAATCAAATATTGGAATCACAAACGCTTAAAAGGGCAAAATATTACCTTAAAAGATTAGAAAATGGAGTCCAAAAAATCAAAACCAGCAAAATTAATGACATAAACCTTCTCAGGTGGAAAGAATACGATGAGATAATAACTGATAGTTTATGGATTTTGGGAAAAAGAGATACTTCAGGTGCTCATTTGGGATGGTATTGGGGGAATTTTATTCCTCAAATTCCTCACCAGATGATGTTAAGATATACGAAAAAAGGAGAATGGGTATTAGATACTTTTGTTGGAAGCGGAACAACTTTAATTGAATGCAGAAGATTGGGCAGGAACGGGATTGGAATAGAGTTAAATCCTGATGTAGCACAAAAGGCAAAAGAACTGATTGAAAAAGAACAAAATAACTACAATGTAGTTAGTGAAGTAATCATTGGTGATAGTAGGGCAATAAATATAAAAACTATTCTTGAAAGGTATAAGATAAAACAAGTTCAACTTCTTATTATGCACCCGCCGTATCACGACATTATTAAGTTTTCAAAAGATGAGAAAGACCTTTCCAATGCAAAAAATATAGAGGAATTCTTAAAAATGTTTGGTGCAGTTGTGGATAATGCAACTCCGTATTTAGAGGGGGGACGATACTTTGCTCTAGTAATAGGTGATAAGTATTCAAAAGGTGAGTGGGTACCTTTGGGTTTTTACTGTATGAGTGAGGTATTAAAAAGAGGGTATTTGTTAAAAAGTATAATTGTAAAAAATTTTGAAGGAACAAGGGCAAAGAGAAATCAAAAGGAATTGTGGAGATACCGTGCATTAGTCGGTGGATTTTATATTTTTAAACATGAATATGTTATGCTTTTCAAGAAAAAGTAGAAGGACACACTTATGCCATTATTGAGTCAGAAAGAAGTTTTAAATTTAAAACTCAGTTGCATTCCTTTGCTAAAATTAAAGATATTGGCTCGTAAGTCAGGGGTTAATGATACAGGTACCGCTACAGAGATTATCAAAAGAATAATAGTAAAGCAACCTAATGAGAAAACGATTGATGAATTTATTAAACAACAGTATTCTGAGAAAATTCAGGAACGGAGAACGATTATTTCTGACGAGGATTTGAAGAAAGAACTCCTGAAAGTCAAAACATTTTCCTGGGGTGTAGTTCAGGGACAACTAACAAAGTGGCAGAGACGTTAAAAAGAAACAGTGTTGGATACGAAATTGATGTGGAATTGCTTGAGATTGTAAAGAAAAAGATGGGTTTGAAACAAGGTTCTTTATATGAAAGAGATTACGAGGTGGAAGTTATTGTTAGAGAGGATGCAAAACACCTCCGTAAACAATTACAAAATAGAGTAATAAGTAGACAAAAGTCAGTAGTTAAAAATGCCAAGAGAAAATCAAAAAGCCCTTTCTGATACTGAGCGAGATAAAAATATTTTAACTACTATGTCTTTAAAGTTCAATAGGTTAACGGATGAAACAAAAAATACCTCTTGACAAATCACTTTTTCTAAGTTATATTTTTTTATGATGGCTAACAAACCATTCGTGGTTCTTGATGCTGGACACGGCGGACGGGACCCAGGAGCGGTGAGTGGCAACTGGTTAGAAAAAGACATTACCTTACGACTCGTTCATGGAGTAAAGGATTTTTCCCCAACTGTCTTACCCATTTTGACCAGATTGACTGATGTCTACTTGTCGCTACCTTCCCGCATAGCGATAATAAAAAAAATACACCCCCCACCTTCGTGTGTGCTTTCCATTCACTTAAATTGGTCGGGAAAATCGTCCGCTAACGGATATGAGTTTATCTATGGCGGGGAACGGGGACGAATCCTTTGCCAAGTCCTCAATCAATATTTTAATCCCCCCTTAAATTTCCGGGGAATTAAGTTGGACTTGGAGGCAAGCAAGAAAAAACTTGCCATATTGCGTCAACATCCATATCCAGCGGCGCTGGTGGAGGCGGGATTTATCTCCAATAAGGGAGATATGAAATATATATTGGGCAATTTGGATGAAATTGCTAAAATGCTTGCCCGTGGAATTGAAAAATATGCAAAAGAATATGTGGGAAAAAATGAGGCAGGAAGTAGGAATACCGGGTAAAGTCCACTTAGACCCCTGTAGACAATCCCGAGCCCGGCGGTCTGGTCTACCCTGCCTCTTATTAGAGGAGGCAATATGGAACAGTTAATTATCCGTATATTTGGGCAGACCCTCTTGGGATCGGTGATTGTGCTCTTTACCGTTCAGAAACTGAAGTGGTGGTTTAGACACCTTCTATATATAGAAGGCACAGCAATCACCGCGTTAGCCCTTATCATCGGGGGTCTTTTGGGAGCAGGCGCTTTTTATTTTCATCTCGCCGAAGGAAGCTTGCTGAAACTGATAATCCAGGGGATTATTTCGGGATTTCTTGCGACGGGCGAATACGATTTAATCACAAAGAGAACCCCGGAGTAGGAGATGACTCCCGCCGGGTATTCAATAGCCCCTATCAACTATAATCCTCCCCCCCGGCGGGAGCTCTTTGCCTTTTAATAGAGCTATGAACAAATGGTATCTTGCGTTCATTTTAATCTGTTTAATTATCTGTATAATTGATTATCACGAGGAGAAAGACAAAAGGGTCATATCACCGGAAATAGAAAAGCTTTTCACTCCAGATAAATTTGTAGCCATAAAAAAACCGGTCCTGAATTTTGGAAAGAGGGCACAGGGGCGGGTAATTCTTAAAGTCCCCCCTCATTCAGAAACCACCCAAGTAGAAGTAAGGGGGGATGACTTTGAGGTCATCCTCCCTAAAAAGGACACCATTCCAGTAATAGTCTATCGGAAGCCAGAAGTGAGACTGCGGATTCAATTTGGGATTGGTATGGAGGTGCCAAAAATGAAACCGTATGCTCGCCTATCCTTCTTAGAAATAAAGAAGGTGTCCGTCTTTGGATTTTGGGGATTAAAAGATTACGGGATAGGCGTGGGGTATAATTTGGTAGGCCGAATAACGGTAGACGGGCTATACGAGTTCTCAAGTAAGAGGATAAAATGTGGAATAGCAGTAACAAAAGTTTTTAAGTAAAAGTGAAAATCTCTGATATCATACCCCAGATTGAGGAGTTTCTTTTAAAGAGTCCCAAAGACGAGGTGTATAGCATCCGGGAATTATGGGAAAATGTGGGTAAGGATAAAATGCCATTCGTATTGTTTAAATTCCGAGTCCAAAGATTGATAGAAAAAAATATACTTAATGTCGCACGAATAAAAATAGGGGGGCGGGTATATTACGGGGCTGATGAGGCCATAAAAAAGTTAGGGAAAGCAGTGGGGCATAAATTCTGCAATCAGATATGAAGATTGCCGACCTCAGATTTTCCAACTTCCCTGCTTTACAGAATGAGTTAGAAAAGGCTTACCGAAATATATCCACCAGGATTATTCTCCACCGGAAGTTCCCCGCAAAAATCCTGTTGATTGATGACGAGCACTTCCCTTTCGGGGATTTAGAAACCTTGAAAAGAATAATAAAGACTGAATGCGGGAGCGGTAAAATTGACGGGATAATAACTGCGGAAATATTAGACCTGCCAACCTTATCTCAATTCCCCAAGACTTATCAAGCCGACCCAGTGTTAGCGGAACAATTGGTCTTAGAAGTAATAGACTACCTCTCAAAGTATGTTAGTTGGGGGGTAATTTTATTAGGAAGCAATCATCTTTTGCGGCTTAGAAAGTGGCTGGAGCGGAATCTTACCCCTGACATCGCTGAATATTTCAAATACCTTCTTCGTGGTGGATTGCCGAGATTTGTGAAGGAGTTGCCGAAAAAGTGGTCGGCGATAGAAAGCTCTTTTTGTCAAATTGGGAGTGCGGTATTTGCGCATTTTGACCAATATTCTGGTATCCCCCTTCGGGTTCCAGAGATGGCATATCGATGGCTTGAGAACCACCACGACATCTATTCTATAAAGATGCCAATTACGAGTCTGTGGTGTGGGCATACTCACGCCTTACGGATAGATTACAGCCTCTATAAAACCCTGCTGGCAGAAATAGGTTGTTTGAGTTACTTACAGCCATATACCATAGAAATGGGTAAAATAAAACACGGAACAAAATTCCGCTGGACTCAAGGTTATGGTGTGCTTTATTTAGATAAAAACGGCGACACGGACTTTTCCAAATCAGGCATAAGGTTTATAAAATATGCGGGGTTGCCCAATCTTAAGGATAAATGCGGAGTAAAGCAGGAGCAAAAATGACAACGCAAGAAAGGGAAGCGTTGGCAAAAGAACTTTTTGCCAAATGCCTTGAGGTAATGTGGAAAAAGGGTAAAGACTATGGGCAAGAAGATGATTGCCTATCAAATTTTAAGGAGGCAGCCAAATTATTGGGTCGGACGAAATATGAAGTCTGGGCAGTTTACTTCATAAAGGGGTTGGTCGCAATAATCAACGGCATAAAAAAATCTCCCTATGGCCCACAAGTAGAAAGTGAACCCTTGGAACAGCGAATAGTAGATGCTATAAATTATTTAGTAATTTTGTGGGCGTTGTTAATGGAGGATGCGTAATATGTCAAAGTCTGTTTTTTATATATAGGGGAGGACGATAATGAAACGGAAACTTAAAGTCTATATCGCAGGCAAGTTGTCGGATGGGGATAACACCGGGCGAACCCCCGGTCAAGTAGTTGTAGATTATCTCCAAAATCTTTCCGCAATGCTTAAGGTGGCAGGAAGGATTAGAAAGGCAGGGTTAATACCCTATGTGCCTGGAACAGATATGTTGATAGGAATAGCCAATGGCGACTGGACGGAAGATGATTACCGAGAATGCGGTATAGAGTTTTTGAAGGGCTGTGATGCGATGATAGTAATCTCTGACAGTTTGGGAGTCAGGCGGGAAATAGAAATAGCGGAAAGGTGGGAAATACCCGTATATGACGGGCGAGATGAAAATAAACTCGCTGCGGCAATAAATAACATCAAAAGAATAAATATTTAAAGCGGGAGGTAAAAATGCCAGCCAAAATAAAAAATTTAAGAATCACACCAACGAGTAGATTGGTTCTAATTATTGAAACCCATAAAAAGTTCTGCCCCCCGGAAAAAGCAAGGGTGGTTTTGAACCCCAGGGCGATTGAGTTCCTGTCGCTCATCAATCGCTTATCCTACCGGAAAAGATGCTTCGCCAGCCGGCAGTGGTTGGCAGAAAAACTGGGGGTAAGCCTCCGGTATCTCCGAACCCTCCTCAAAAAATTTGAGAGTCTGGGCTTCATAGACATAAACGACCTGGGTATTAAAACGACCCACCTATGGATTCGCCTCTGGATTAAGTTCAAAAAGGTGTTCGGGAAATTCATCACGCAAATTGTTGAAGTTGGGGCACTTATCCCCCAAAAACTGTTCCCTAGAATAAATATTACTAAGAAAAAGGAAAAAGATTCTGTTCCGGGGGGGAACGGATTCCTTTCTTTTGGGGATAAAAAAGACCCAAAAAAGAAAAGAAAGGCACCAATTCCTATCCTTATAGGCATCCTCCAAAAAAACTTACCGGGAATTAGGATGATTCCAGCCGGTTTTTGTATCTTAAAAGCCATCTTCCATAAGTTTGATAATAATTTAGCAGCAGTTGAGGAATTTTTTGTCCGCCAGGCGAACGCAAAGTGCCCACCAACAAATGTCTTCCTCTTAATGTGGCGGGCAAATCGGTTCGTAAATTATAATGGCTAACCTTCGTCAAAAGGGACATCAGTTTCAAGACTGGTGCGCTAAATTTCTATCTGAAAGGGGCTATTGCGTTCACTCAGAAAAAAAGGTAGCGCGACGAATCCGAGTGGGGGAAAAAGAGATTTGGAGTTCATCCAGACAGGATTTATTTGGTTGTGCCGACATCATTGCAATTTCCGAGATTGAAATTTTGTTAGTCCAGGCAACTTTGGATACCGCCGTGGAAAAACGAATTAAGAAATTTAGGGTCGTGCCCGATAATCCCGCCATCAAATGTCAGGTGTGGCAGAAAGTAGATACTGGAATGGTTCGCATCCTTGACGGAAGAAATGGGCGCGAAGTCGGCAAAATACTCAGAAGGAAATTTTACAAGCTAGAATGACAGCCATTGGGCACTTAGCTGTTGGGGCAGTGATTCAAAAAACGCTTCGTAAAAATTGGCCTTCTGTTTATTGGTTGGGCGCTTGCGTCATCTCACATCTCATCACTGACGCCATTTGCCTCTGGCACCCCCCTTCACTGATGTTTGGCTTCGGCATCGGCTGGGGAGTCTTCCTGTGGGTTTTCAATCTTGTTGGCATGTATTTACTCTGGCGGTGGGCAAGAGCTTACTGGGTTGGTGCCATAGTTGCTTGGTTGGGGATTGATTTTGAATGGGGCATCAAATATTTCACGGGCTATTGGATTGGATTACACCGCTTGATAAGCCCGTTTCCCAAAGATGACAAAATTGGGATACTAACGGAAATACTACTAACAATTGCTTTGCTAATATTTCTTTGGCGGACGAAGAATAGGCTTGGTGATGAATAGAAATTATCGTATTTGGTATACCATTCCAAACTCTTCACACTGCGAACAAGTTGGTAGCGTAGAAGAAGGCTGGTTTAGATTAAAAAACAAAATTAAAACCCACCCCAAAATTAAGGAATTTGGGTTGGAATATTGGGACAATGACAAGTGGCAAGAATGGCGCAATGATAAGGGGCAAACAATAAAAGACTGTTTTAGAGATGAGAAAGGTCCCCTATGACATTAATGCCGAGTCGGCAATTTTAGGGGCAATCCTCCTAGACCACCAACTCCTGCCTCGGGTCTTAGAGTATCTTGATGAATCCTGCTTTTATTTAGAACTCCACCGCCACATCTTTAAGACCATCGTCTCTCTCTTTGAAAAGAATGTCGTGCCGGATTACATCACCGTCGCTGATGAATTAGAGAGAAAAGGTTTCGTTGAAGATGGGAAGGGGAAAGGAATCCTCTTGCCCCTGGTTGAGTCGGTCGCCACCACCGCCAATATTGAGGAATGGGCTAAGTTAATTTTAGAAAAGGCTCTCCTCCGCCGGCTCATCCAAACCGCCAACCAGATTATTCGGGAGAGTATGGAGGAGGTTGATTCGGTTGACAACCTCCTTGACCGCTCCGAACAACTCATCTTCTCCATCCGGGAAGCGAAATTGAAAAAGGGCTTTATCCCGCTGAAGGACTTGTTAAAAGAGACGGTCAAGGGAGTAGAAGAATTGACCAAAAGGGAGAAGAAGCGCTTTATCACCGGCTTAGAGACCGGCTTTTATAAGCTTGACGAGTTGACCTCTGGTCTGCAACTGGGGGATTTTATCATTGTGGCCGGAAGACCCTCAATGGGCAAGACCGCCTTCGGGTTAAATATCGCCACCCAGGTCGCCCAAAGAAATAATTGCGCCTGTGCCATCTTCAGTTTGGAGATGTCCAAAGAATTATTGGCGCAAAGGGTCATCTGTTCGGAGATAAAGATTAGCCTCAAAAATCTCCGCCTGGGAAGAATCTCCCGAGAGGAGATGAGCCGGATGGCAAGGACCATCGGCTCCCTCTACGAGAGTGAGATTTATATTGACGACACCCCCTCCCTCTCCGTCTTGGATATCCGGGCAAAGGCGAGGCGATTGAAGGCGGAAACGAAACTCTCCCTCATCGTCATTGACTATCTACAACTCTTAGAAGGGGTGCGGGATACGAAGATACCATTTCGTTCTCGTCAGGAATTGGTGGCGGAGATGTCAAAGTCTTTGAAGGCGTTGGCCAAAGAATTGAACATTGCGGTTGTCTGTATCTCCCAACTCTCCCGGAGCCCAGAGAAGCGCGAACCCCCAATCCCCCAGCTTTCTGACCTCAGGGAATCCGGGGCGATTGAGCAAGATGCGGATTTAGTAATCTTTCTCTATCGGGAGGAGATGTATAAGCGCGACAGTAGAAATAAAGGGAAGGCGGAGGTAATCGTCGCCAAACAGCGCAACGGACCAACGGGCACTTTCTACTTAGCCTTTCTGGGCGAGTGTATGCGATTTGAAAACCTGACCCTGGTTGAGGAAGAGGAAGAGATAATTGAAGAGATATGAAGAAGACGCAATTCGTCTGTGTCAATTGTGGCTACGAGACCTCCAAGTGGCTCGGGCGTTGTCCGGTCTGTCATTCTTGGGAGAGTTTTCTGGAAAAAGTAAAGAGCGAGACCCCTCTCCGCCAGGAGAGACCGATGCCCTTAAAGGAAGTTGCCTCTTCGGAGGAAATCCGAAAAAAGACCAGTCTAGAGGAATTTGACCGGGTCTTAGGTGGTGGTTTAGTCCCCGGCTCTTTTATTTTAATCGGTGGTGAGCCGGGGATTGGCAAATCAACCCTTATGCTCCAGATTGCCGATATCCTGGCTCGCCAAGGAGAGAAGGTTTTATACATCTCCGCCGAAGAATCAAGAGAGCAGGTGAAACTGCGCGCCGGACGACTGGGCATCTCCGAGAGTTCTGTCTATATCCTCTCCGAGGTCATTTGGGAAGGGATTCTCACCGCCTTAGAAGAGATTTCACCTTCGGTTTTGATAATTGATTCAATCCAGACCGTCTACAAGTCTTCCCTGCCGGCTGGCGCCGGCAGCATCAGTCAGGTCCGAGGTCTATCCTCAGAACTACTCAACATCGCCAAGACGAAGTCAGTCTCAGTCTTTGTGGTTGGACACATTACCAAATATGGTGCCATCGCCGGACCAAAGACCTTAGAGCATATCGTTGATGTCGTCTTATACTTTGAAGGGGACCGGTGGCGGGAATACCGAATTCTCCGCTCGGTCAAGAACCGATTTGGGGCGACTAATGAGGTCGGCGTCTTCAAAATGACCGAGGAAGGCATCACACCCGTGGAGAATCCATCCCACCTCTTTCTGAGTAAATACGAAGAGCCGGTCTTTGGCTCAGTCGTGACTTGCACGATGGAAGGGAGCCGTCCCCTGCTCTGCGAGGTTCAGGCCCTAACCAGTCCAACCTTCTACCCTTATCCCCAAAGGTTAAGTCAGGGATTTGACCCACGCCGGTTGACAATGCTCCTTTGGGTGTTGGAGCAAAGGGTGAATCTCTCATTCGGCTCCCGAGATGTCTTCCTGAACATCGTCGGTGGTCTAAAAATTGAAGAGCCGGCCTGTGACCTTTCGGTTGTCCTATCCCTTTCCTCGGCGGCCAAGAAAAGACCCCTCCCCTTTGACCTGGTTGCCTTCGGTGAGGTTGGACTTCTGGGCGAAGTTCGACCGGTCTATTCCGCCCCTTCCCGGATAAAAGAGGCGAAAAAACTGGGCTTTTCCCAGATTGTCTCACCTAAAGAAAACTTCCTAAAAGGAGAAGAGATTGAGCAGAGGGGGGTGAGCAATATCCGGGAGGCGATGGAAATTTTTGGTCTACTATGAAGAGAATCTCTTTCGGTTTCAGTTTCTTTTTAAGGAGGAGTTATGCTCTTTCGTAAAGAGAAGATTTTTGTCATTGACCCGGCAACGGTTTTGGATGGTCGGATTTGTGATTTTTTGGCCTTGGGTTTGGTTTCGGGAAAATTTCTGGTCGTTGAACCGCCGTTGACTGAGAAGGAAGAATGGGTCGTGCGGGAGGCGAAGGAGAACTTAGAGAGGCTGAAAGGCCTCTTGGGAAAGAATATGACCGTCATCAAAGGGATAAAAGATAACGAAGGGGTGATAAGACTGGTGAAAGAGAAAAGGGCTTCTCTTTTGACCGCAAATGAGGGACTCACTCTGGACAAGAATCTTCCCGTCGTCACCCTCCAAATGATATTTGACACTCTAAAACCATCCTATCTCCCAGGTTCTTTAATCAATGTCAAGATTGTGAAGAAAGGGAAGGATGCGGATGAAGGGATTGGCTATTTGGAAGGTGGAGTGAAGGTGATTGTTGATGGCGGTTCAAAATACATCGGTCAGGAGATTGAAGTCTCGGTCTTAGGTTCCCTGAATACCTCAATCGGGAAAGTCGTCTTCGGTAAACCGAAATATACGGAGCTGAAATAGCGAAAGAGGGAAAGTTCAAAAGCCAAACCCTTTTCTTCGGTTTTGATTCCGTCTTCGATTAGGCGGAGAAGAATCCCAAGATTTTTCTTCTCCTTGACTTAACCAGGAAGAGACTTATAGTCAAGACAGGGCTGGCTAACGAAAGAAGCCGAGGTCTCTTTTTCGGGAATGGCTTCTGGTCAATTCTTCGGGGTGATTTTTTCTCTTTTTGGTATCATTATTCTACTTCTCTTCGCTTTGGCGGATTTCGTAAATGACCGCTAAGCCATCTTTTGCTCTCCACAACCTTTTGAATTTATATCCGCCGGCGACAAAGTAAGGGGAGCGCTCCAGATACCGGAATATCTCCAGATGGCTCCGGGGATCGCCCACTAACCAAAAGGCGAGAGCCGGGAGGTAATCCTCAAACTCCTTTCTTTTCGTCATAACCTCTTGGGTCACTTCCCGGAAGTCGGTTATCTTCTCCTTCCAGGGAATTTCTTTCAATCTCTTTGAAGAATCCCACTTTGAAATCGGTATATCCTTAAAGGGAATAATTAAAAACCGGTATCTTGGGAAAAGGCTATCATCCAAAAAACTGGCCATCTCCTCCAACCTTCGTTTTAAGGCGGAGTTTGGGTAATCAATCCCGAAAATTGGGAGGAGGGTATCCTTATTCGCGTAGTAGTATTTCCGATTGGGATATTCAATCGTGAGGGCAGAGTTGAGAAATCCATAGTCCTGGGCAAAGATGACCTCACCTGAGAGATTAAGGGGATTGGCATTAAAGGCATTCCCCAAATCTTTACAGAAGACCAAGGCATTTTCTAATTTATGCCGACGGACATTACCCAGAACCCTCCCATCGACACCCCAGTAACCCCAATAGTTCCGCAAAAGTGGCGGTAGACCTAAAGATATCGTTAGCAAAAATAAGAGGGGGATAAATCGGCAAAAGAATTTTCTCATCTTCTCTTCTGGGATATCAATTCCGAAAAGACGGCAAAGAAGCCTTCTTAAATTTCCGGCGCCCCGCACCGTCAAAAGATATAGAGCCGGCGTCGCCTCGGATAAGAAACGAGCCCCAAAGGCAATTCCGTGGAACCAGTAGAAGAAGTGGGCAAAATAGAGCGAGAAGAAGAGAAGGAGGAAAAGCCAGTCTCTCTCATCCCGGGTCCCAACTAGAAAAGATACTCCAATTGGCAATAACCCCGGAATTGGCCACTCAAAGAGGAACTTATTCAAAAGATTTAAGTCATGCCCAATATTAACTAAGCCGCGCAAAGGGGTATGCTTTATCCCCCAGCCACTCTTGCCAAAACCAACCTCATGCCCCGGACCCCATTTTACCACATAGCCAAAGAGGAGCGGATGACCATTAGTGAACCAGTTGTAAATAAAGAGAAGACTCCCGGTTAAGAAAAGACCGAAGAGCATTAGCAGAAATCGGGAGAGATAATCACCTGGTCTTTTGACGGTTAGGTAAACCCCATAAAGGGCAAAAGGCAAAGAGAGGGCAAAGGCGGTATAGGGTCGCCCATTGACGACCAAGCCCAAAAAGATACCGGCCAAAAATCCATCCGACCAATTTCGACGCCGGAGGGTGCGAAAGTAGAAGAGTAAAAACAGGGTGGTAAATAAGAGGGCGCTGGTATGATTCATATATTCCGCCGACAGACTAAAGAGGAAAGGTGAGAGCGAAGCCAGGATTGTTCCCAGCCGACCAACCCTCTCCCCATAAACCTCCCGCCCCAAAAGATAGATGAAGAGAATGGTAAAAGACCCCAAGAGAGGATTGATTAGCCAAGGGGCGTGAAAAAAGACCCCAAACATCAAGAGAAGAGAGTGGAGAAAGGGATATTGGGAATACCAACGCCCATGATTAATGATATGCCCGTGGTCAAAAAAGTCAGGGAATTTCGGCGAGGTTAAATAGAGTCGCCCAGAAGCAAAAATCCGGCCTTGAAAGAGTTGGGCGATAGAATCAGAGATATGGGGGATGTGCTCAAAGATGAAAAAAGATATCAAATTAGTGATGAGGAAGAAAAAGAGGAAGGTAGTTAACATAAATTGGGTTGAAGAGAGGGAGAGAAAAAAAGAATTGATTCGGCTTACCGGTTTATCAAAGAATTTCAATCTTTGATAAACCCCAAGAAAGAAAAGGGTGAAACCACTACTCCCTAAGATGAGATAGACCACAATATGACTTCTACTCGGTCTTACCCAGGAATATTCCCAGGGGAAGAGGGAGAATGCCAAAAATAAAGAGACGAGAAAAAGGGAGAGAAAAGACTTACGCCCTCGCCTAAGAGCGACGAGTGCCTTCCGGAAAACGGGAAAGGTTAACCCAAGGCCAAAGAGTAAAGCTGGCAGGGTGAGAATTGGCCACCAGACCGAGAAAGAAAGGTGTTCTTCCATTTTGGGCAGGTGGATAAAAATTCGCCAACCATCGGCGAAGAGAAACGGAGAGGAGTAGTTAAAGAGACCAGCAAAAACGAGAAGGATTGAACCGGTGGCGATAAAGAGCAAACGGAGGGAAGAAGAGGGATTTCTCTGCCCTTTCCCATCAACTCCCTTCTTTTTCATCTTTAATTATAAAGGAAGGAAGAATAATGGCAAGGAATTTTAACCCCTAAGAAATTGGGAATGAGAGACAATTTGGCTGATATCCGCTAATTGGATATTCGGTTAAGACCGGATCCGGATAGAGGTATCGGTCAAGGGAAGATTGTCTTCCGCCGTTAATTCCTAAATATCTAAGAGGTTTAGACCAATCTCTTCTGACTTCCGCCGCCCAATCCTAATCGGTGAGGGGTAGAGGAATATCTCACAGGTGGCGGTGACAAATCCGGAGAAGAGGTGTCCACCGGTTAAAAAGAAGTTGGGTTGGGAGAGGATGATATGGGCGTGGATGAATTCTTCCTTCTCAACGAAGGCGACATTCCCCGAGAGAGAGAGGATTTCGCACTCTTCGGCAATAAACTTCTTAATGTAGTGCCTCCGGGTTAAATCGTAGTAACCGATGGTAAAATCTTTACCGGCGCCGAGACCAAAAAGCATCCCCCCTTTTACCCCCTTCTCCCTTACCGCATCCCGTAAGGCGCTGATAATCTCTTCCCCTTTAAGAAGCCTTATGAGATAAAGGTTCCTTAACTTTTTAATCCGCATTAGATTGGTTGGCTCGAAAGTTATTTAAGCCCTTATTTTCGGCGATGGCGCATCGCCTTCCTTCGCTTCTTAAATTTATGCCGCTTCACCTTTCTTAGCTTACGCTTCCGACCACAAGGCATATTATCCTCCCTGGGTTATCATCATCTTTAAAATTTTGGATGGCTTGAAGACGACCACTCGTCTTGGCGGTAATGGGATGGCTTCCTTTGTCCGGGGATTGCGGGCAATCTTCGGTTTCCGCATCTTGGTGGAGAAGACCCCAAGGCCACGCAGTTCAATTCGATGACCAGCGGCCAGGTTCTTCCCAAACTGACTAAGGAAGAGTTCTAATATCCTCTTCACTTCCTTTCGGGAGATGTGGGGATAAGTCTTTTTCATCTCCCCTTCAACGGCACTAACAAAATCAATCCTCGTTATCGTCATACCTCCCCCTTTATTTACATTTGGCACAACTATGCGCTGAGCAGGTGGCACAAGAAGAGGTTGCCTTCTTGCCCCGAAAGGCAAAAGTTGATAATAATCTCTCCAGTTTCTTTGCCCCGCACTTTGGGCATTTCACCTTCTCATCCTCTTTTAGGCAAAGTTCCTCAAAGACCGTTCCGCACCGTTGGCACTTAAACTCTCTTATCGGCATAGACAATTATCTTAATAAATTTCCCTCTGTCAAGACCTTCGTTGAAATAACGCTATCTTTCTCAAAGGGTTAACTTTCCTTAAAAGCCCCGCAGAGACCCTTTCTTCACATATCCCTTTAAGAGAGCCAAGAGTTCTTCCGCCTCTTCTTTGGTATAAGGGGAGACCCTTTGGTAGGTTTTCCTCTGGGCTCGCTCCGGTCCATACTGCTGGAGGAAATACCTCCTTGCCCCCTTAATTTTCTTTCTAATCTCTTTAATCTCCTCTTTACCCACGATACTTCTCACCAGCGTCGTTCGGAACTCGTAGTCTAAATTCCCCTTTAAGAGAAATTGAATCGTCCGCTCAATCAAACCGACCTCAACCTTTCTCCCGGTCGCCTTCTGGTATTTCTTGGGATTGAGGGCGGTCTTTATATCTAAGGCGCAGTAATCGACGAGTCTTTTCTCTTTCAGATTCATCAAGACATAAGGGAAACTACCGTTGGTATCAATTTTGACCAAAAGACCTAATCTCTTTATCCTTTCGGTCAGACGGAATATCTCGGGATGGAGAAGGGGTTCCCCCCCGGTAATGACCACCCCATCCAGCCAGCGCCTCTCCTTTTTTAGCGACTCCTCAATCTCCTCATAATCAATTGGCCTTAAACCAAATTCTTCGGGAGAATTTAAGGGATAGTTTTGACAAAAGGGGCAAGAGAAGTTGCAACCACCGACAAAGATGACCGCGCTTATCTTCCCATCCCAATCCAAGAGGGAATTGGGGATGAAGGAATAGATTTCCATCTTTGGGCTTATCTTTTATAAGCCAAGAATCTCTTTAAGCTCCTTATAAGTCGGCGGAATCTTAAGCCAGCGCCCCAACTCCTTTCCGCCCTTCTCTAAGATTATCGTCGGCACCTCCACCACATCCCGATAGGCGCCTTCCGCCCGACCGTCAATTGTCTCCAGGTCGTAATAGACCACTTTTGCCCCCGGCAGATAATTTTTTCGGAAATACTCTATCTTGTGATGAACCTTCTTACAAACTTCACACCCTTCTTTACCAAAGACAAGAAAGTTGGGCATTCCAATTCCTCCTCTTCTCTTTTCCCAGATTAGTTTTCTCGCTCATCGCCAATTCTAATAGAACAAAACCTTGGCGTCAAGTTAAAAACTTCCCTTGTCTTTTCTGATGACTTTGCTATAATTAGGGTTGAATGAATTAAAGAGGAGATTTTATGCTCAGTAAGAAAAAGTCTTTATTCTCAATATTTATTTTGATTGCCCTCACCTCTTTCTTGACCTGTGCCCCCGGGGATAGCCGCTGGCGAGAAGAGATTAACCCCGGTCATAAGGCGGGATTTTGGGCCGGGCTCTGGCACGGCCTAATCATTCTCATCACCTTTATCGTCAGCCTCTTCACCAAAGAAGTTGGCCTCTACGAAGTGAACAACACCGGCTGGGCCTATAACCTGGGCTTCTTACTCGGCGCCGCTTCTTCCTTAGGGGGCGGTGTCATCCGCATCACGAAGAAAAGGTGGCGAGGATGGGAGAGGTTGAAGAAAGAGGAATGGTCAGAAATTATCAAGAAACTGAGCGAAGGCATAAGAGAAGGAATAAAAACTTGGGCTGAGGAGAAGAGAGAGAAGGAATGGAGAGAGATTGAGAAGAAGATTGAGGAAAAGGTTAAGGAAGCCCTGAAAGAGTGGAAAGAAAAAGAAGAAAACCAATAAAGTCTTACTTTTCCATCTTTTATGGCGGAGAAGATTACTGAAAAACTGATTTCTCTATTCCGGCTCAATCGTGGGGATAGAGTTAAAAATTATGGCTACTTTGAAAGTCTCTCAAGCATCGCTTTCAATCTCCTCCTCTTTTTCGTAAAGTTTTTCTTTGGCCGGCTCTTAAATTCCGTTGCCCTCCTCGCCGATTCCTTCCATACCCTCTCCGATCTCTTCACTTCGCTCTTAGTTCTCTTTGGCTTCAAATTCGCCGCCAAGCCACCGGATGAAAGACACCCCTTTGGTCACGGAAGGGCGGAGCCAATATTTGCCATCCTCATCGCCTTTCTTTTAATCGGGGCGGGGATTGAATTCTTGCTCATCTCTTTTCGGCGCCTTCTCCACCCCAGACCAATTGAGGTAAACCTCTTAATCATCATTATTCTCCTTCTCTCCATTGCCATAAAGGAGTTCCTCACCTTGGTCTCTAAGAAACTTGGCGAAAAGATAAACTCCATCTCCTTAAAAGGGGACGCCTGGCACCATCGGACCGATTCCATCGCTACCGCCTTTCTTCTTCTCGGTTTTCTCTTATATCGCTTTGGGTTCTTTCGTCTTGACGGCATCTTAGGCATCGCCATCTCTGGGTTAATCATCTTGATTGGCAGCAAACTGATATTTGAGAGTAGCAATATCCTTATCGGCTCGGTTCCGGAAGAGTCCTTCATCAAAAAGATAAGAGAGACCGCCCAAGGGGTGAGCGGCGTAAAAGATGCCCACGACATCCAAGTCCATACCTATGGCAAGAGGATGGTGGTAACAATTCACATCTGCCTGAAAGACGACACCCATTTAGACGATGCCCACAAAAAGGCAGATGAAGTGGAAAGGGCAATAAGAGAAGCGATTGAAGGGGCGGATGTGACCGTCCACTTAGAGCCAGAGCGCGAAGCGGTGCGCTAAGCCCAAAGCTCACCTCATCCGGATGACGATCAGTTCTCCATAGGAATTTTGTTGTTTTCCCCTTTAATCTTAGACTAGCTAACCACCAGAGAAGAGATTTAAGAACCATAAAACCGTTCAGGACATCTTCACTACGACTTGTTTTGCGGCTGGCTCTATTCTTGGGATTAGGCTTTCTATTAGGCTTGGGGTTAGGCTTTCCCTTAGGCTCAAAAGGCGAGAGAAAGCAAGGCTTTCAATTAGCCTTTCGGTTGGGCTCGGAAATTGGCTTTCGCTTTCACCTTCCCTTGGGGAATCTATTAGCCTAAGAATTAGCCTTTGGATTAGACTAAGGAGGCGGTAGAGGGGGTAAGGAGGGAAAACTGAGGGCAAAGCCAATAAGCCTTGTAAAACCATAGATTTAATGGAAAATTTGGTGTTAAAAAAGGTGGACACATATGTCCCTTTGCGAAGAGAAGTGCCTATTGAGTGGGGCTTGCGGACTCTTTATAATTCGTTGGGACTTTCCAACTAGTGAACGACAAAGGAAAATCTCATCAATTGAGTTGTCTTCCAAGGGAAGATTTCGGGCATCACCGATTTCAGTGGGTAGTCTTTTATTCCCGACCAATAATGAGATTCGCTTCAGCATTTATGGGCAATTTGCCTTAAAAAAGGTTGACAAGTTTAAAATATCGGTTAAGATTAGGTATGAAGCCATTTTTAACTGAAGTCCTTAAAGATTTAGACATTGAATACGGCGATATCCGGATTGAAGAGAGCGAAGTGACAACTGTCCTCTTTCGGGGAAAGGAATTGGATGAATGCCGGCAGGGTTTTGAAAGGGGTGGGACTCTAAGGCTTTTCAAGAATGGTAATTGGGTAACCGCCAGTTTCAACACCATTGACGAGGGTCTTAGAGATTTAGCCAAAAAGAAGGCGAAGGAGTTAGAACTCCTGCCCAAAAAAAGACGCTCCCTCTTTCTCCTCCCGCCCCTTGATTTTAGGACCGATGAGGAGAAGATAAATTCTGTAGCCTTAGAAGAGAAGGTTGAGTTGACCAAGAGATATAATCAAATCCTTCTCTCTTTTCCCAAGGTCGTCTCCACTTTAACTGGTTATGGCGATAGTGCTAAGAGGACCTTTTTCTATTCCACCGAAGGAAGATATATTGAGCAGAAAAGAAACTACTTCCGGCTCTTCCTCTCCGCCATTGCCAAAGATGGGACAAATATCCAGGATTACGCCAATTCCTTCGCCTCCCGCCAGACCTTCAAAGTCCTATTGGGAAAGGAAGAGGAGGCGGAGAGGATTGCCCAGATGGCATCTGACCTCCTCGCGGCCGAAAAGGTTACCGCTGGAACTTATACGGTGGTGATTGATCCAAAACTCGCCGGGGTCTTTGCCCACGAGGCCTTTGGTCATCTCTCCGAGGCGGATTTCCTTTATACCAACCAGCGTTTACAGGAGAAGATGAGAATTGGCACAACTTATGGGGTCTCGGAGTTATCAATCGTTGATGACCCAACCCTCCAAGGAGAATGGGGCGGTTATCAATTTGATGACGAAGGGGTGGGGGCGCGTCGGAATTATCTGATTAAGGAAGGCAAGATCTTTTCTCACCTCCATTCCAAGGAGACCGCCAAGGCGATGAGCGAAGAGGTGACCGGTAACGCCCGAACTATCGACTACCGCTTCTCACCAATTGTCCGGATGTCCAATACCTTCATTGAGCCTCGGGATAAAAAATTGGAAGAGATGATTTCCGAGATTGAAGATGGACTCTATGTCGCCGGCACCAGGGGCGGGATGACGGAATTGGAGTTCTTCACCTTCTCCTCCCAATATGCCTACCGGATTAGAAAGGGTGAGAAGAGAGGGTTGGTGCGGGATGTAATAATCCAAGGGAATGTGTTTGAGACCTTAAAAAATATTGAGGCGATCGGTTGCGACCTAAAATTCTCTCCGGGCGGTTGTGGTAAGGGAGCCCAATCTCCTTTACCGGTCGCCACCGGTGGACCACATATCCGAATCAGAAATTGTCTGATTGGGGGTAAATAAATGGAAGAGAAGATTATCCAAAAGTTAAAGGGAAAGACCGAAGGTTATGAGGTCTTGGTTGACACGATAACGACCACTTTGGTTGAGTTCCGGGGGGATGAGCCCTATTCCTTAGAGACAAAGAACGTGAAGGGAATCGGTCTGCGGGTGATTAAAGACGGTCGGTTCGGCTTTGCCTTTACCACCGATGCAGGCAAATTATCCGATTTGATTGAGACCGCTTTGGCTCTGAGCCGATACGGGGAAATTGCCCGATTCTCTTTTCCAAAAGAAGTGAAGAAGAGAGAGTGCCGGCTGAAAGAGGAGAAGGTTGCCAATTTAGGTTCGGAGAAGATTTTCGCCTTGGGGAAAGAGATAATTGCCGCGACCAAAGGAGAATTTCCCCAATTTAAGATTGACCTCTCCTTAGAACATACCCGTTCCCAAAGGGAGATTATCAACTCCTTTGGGCTAAACGAAAGTTATGAAAAGGTCTACTATTCCCTTTCTTTCACCGGCCTGATTGTCGGCGATGACGGGATAACTTGGATTTATGATTACGCCAACCTCTCCGATGGGCGACCTCTCTCCATTTTTGATTTCGTCCAACGTCAGGTGAATTTAGCGAAGGCGGCGCAAAGGAAGGCGAAGGTTTTGACCAAAGAGTATCCTATCCTCTTTGCCCCGGCCTATGGTCTGGTTGCATTCCTCCTTCCCCTCCTCGTTGGGGTTGATGGCAAAAATCTCCAAAAGGGCATCACCCCTTTACAAGAGAAAGAGGGGAAGGAGATTGCGGCAAATCTCCTCTCAATTTATGATGACGGGCTCTTAGATTATGGGCTAAATTCTTCCCCCTTTGATGGAGAAGGGGTAGCCAAACAACAGACCCCTCTAATTGAAGGAGGGGTCTTTAAGAACTTCCTCTTTGATTTACAGACCGCCGCCCTTTGCGGTCGTCAGAGCACGGGCAACGGTCTCCGTTCTTATCACACCCTCCCCAAACCCACCCCCAACAATATCCTCGTCGCCCCGCAAACGGGAACTCTCTTTGAGGCAATTTCGGAAATGGATGAGGGGATATTGGTCTACGATCTCATCGGTGGTGGTCAGTCAAATATCTTAGCCGGTGACTTCTCCACGAGCATCGGATTGGGCTTTAAGGTTGAGGGGGGCGAGATTAAGGGAAGGGTGAAAGAGTGTGTGATTGCCGGAAACTTGTATGAGATTCTCAAAAGGGTCTCTCAAATCGGTGGCGAACTGAAAGATTTGGGCGGTTACTATTTGCCTTTCATTAAACTACAAGATGTGAAGTTAACCGCTAAGTAAGAGATTTTATGAAAGAAGAGAAGTATCGCATCCCAATTGAGAAGTTGCGGGAAGATTTTGACCCGAATCTCTTGAATTTCAATACGACCGATGAGATTCCCGTCTGTGAAGAGATTATTGGGCAGGAGCGGGCGGTTCAGGCTTTAAGGATGGGCTTGGAGATTGAGAGTCTCGGCTACAATATCTACGTCACGGGTTTAGCCGGCACCGGTCGCACAACCACCGTGAAGTGCCTCTTAGAGGAGATTGAGGAGAAAAAGAAAGTCCCGGATGATAAGTTATACGTCAATAACTTCAAAGACCCCGACTCCCCCCGACTCGTCCGTCTACCCGCCGGCAAAGGAAGGGAGTTTAAGAAGGGGATGGAGGAGTTAATTGACTACCTGCAAAGGAATATTCCCCTCGTCTTTGAGAATGAGTCCTACCAGCGGCGGCGGAACCTCGTGATTGAAGGTTTTAAGGAGTGGAGTTCAAAGAAGACCGCCGAGTTTGAGCTGAGGCTCCAAAAGGAAGGCTTCGCCATCCACCAACCAGCGCCATTCGTGAAACCGGAGATTGTCTATAAATTAGGTGAGAACTTAATGAAAATGACCGACCTCCTCTATACCGTAGAAGAAGGGACAATGACCAGAGAGGATTATGAGGCAATCCGGGAGAAACACCGGAGATTGAGCGAAGAATTGAATAGCATCTTCAAGGAATTAAGGGAGAAGGAGAAGGAGACCAGAGAGAAATTGGCGGAGATGGATAAAGAGGAAATTCGGCATCTTCTCTCCGACCCAATCAAAGAACTGAAAGAGAAGTTCCCTGATGAGAAGGTCAACATCTATCTCAACGAGGTGGAGGAGTCAATTCTTAATAACATCTCCCTCTTCCGGGAGAAGAGGGAAGAAGCGGGACAACCCCTTCCCCCGCCCGACCCATTCTTAGATTATCGGGTGAATCTTCTGGTTGACAACGCGGAGGAGGAGAATGCACCGGTCATCTTTGAGACATCGCCAACCTACAAAAACATCTTTGGGGTGATTGAGCGGGTCTTAGACGCCCGGGGGCAGTGGCGAACCGACTTCACCAAGATAAAGGCCGGTTCTCTGGTGAAGGCGGATGGTGGCTTTTTGGTCCTCAATGCCTTAGATACCTTAATTGAACCTGGGGTCTGGAATACCTTAAAGAGGACCTTAAGGAACCGAAGGGTTGAGATTCAGTCCTATGACCCTTTCTCCCTATTTTATTTCTCGGCCTTAAAGCCGGAGCCGATTGAGATTGAGGTGAAGGTGATTATGATTGGCGACCCGCTCATCTATTCCCTCCTTGCCACCTACGATGAGGATTTCAAAAAGGTCTTTAAGGTGAGGGCGGATTTTGATTGGCAGATGCCCTTTGACGAAAAGAGGGCATTAGAATATACGAAGGTAATAAAGTCAATCATTCACAAAGAGAACCTCTTGCCTTTTGACCGAACCGGGGTAGCCGAGGTCTTAAACCTCAGCCGCCGCCTGGCCGGTAGAAAGAATAAACTCTCCACCCGGTTTAATATCATTGCCGACATTTTAAAAGAGGCATCCTATTGGGCGAAAAAAGAGAACGAAGGTCTCGTTCGGGCTTCCCATGTGAAGAAGGCGATTGAACACCGGCATTACCGCTCCCGGTTGATTGAAGAGAAGATTCAAGAGATGATTGATGAGGGGACATTACTAATTGACACCGAAGGGAAGGTCGTTGGTCAGATTAACGGCCTTTCTATCTATGATACCGGGGAGTATGCCTTTGGGCGACCGACCCGAATAACCGCCCGCACCGCGGTCGGTTCTCAGGGGATAATTGACATTGAGCGAGAGGCGGAACTCTCCGGTCGGATTCATAGCAAAGGGGTCTTAATCCTCTCCGGCTATCTAAGAGACAAATACGCCCAAGAGCACCCGCTAATTGTGAACGGCTCAATCTGCTTTGAGCAGTCCTATTCCGGGGTGGAGGGTGACTCCGCCTCCTCTGCGGAACTCATCTGTCTCCTCTCATCTCTTTCTGGTCTACCACTCCGGCAAGATATCGCCATAACCGGATCGGTCAATCAGAAGGGCGAAATCCAACCAATCGGTGGAGTAAATGAGAAGATCGAAGGTTTCTTTGAAGTCTGCAAAAAGAGGGGACTAAAGGGAAGTGAAGGGGTTATAATCCCAGAGGCGAACCTCGGCGACCTAATGTTAAAGGCTGAGGTCGTCTCCGCCTGTGCCCAAGGTCTTTTCCATATCTATGCGGTGAAGACAATTGACGAGGCAATTGAGATTATGACCGGTGTGCCCGCCGGAGAAAAGGATAAAGAGGGAAACTACCCAAAAGGCACGGTAAATGACCTGGTCGCCAAAAAATTGAAAGAATACGCCTTAAAGTGGAAAGAATTTATTGGGGAAGAGAAGAAAATTTAGTCTTTCTTTTCCTGTCTCCTCTTTCTTCAATTTATTTCTTGAGGCGGAAGTTAAAGGGGATTGATACCCATACCTTCACCGGTATCTCCTTCTGTTTGGCCGGAGTGAATTTCGCTTGACGGGCCGCCTCTAAAGCTGACTCATCAAGGGCAGTGTTGCCCGAGGACTTCCAGACCTCGGCGGAAATCACCGAGCCATTAGTGTCTAAAAGAACCCTAACAATTGTCTGCCCTTCAATCTTAGCCCTCTGCGCCAACTCCGGATAATGAGGAGTTGGGATATGGATTGGGTTTGGTCTCACCTCAACTTTGGCATAAGGAACAATTTGAGCCGATTCCGGCTTTGCTGGAGCGGTCTCAATCGGTGGTGCCGGAGTAGTCTCAGGCACCGGTTTAATACTGACCGTTTCTACCTTCGGTCTCTCCACCGGGGGTATTGTCTCTGGTCTTGCCCTTCGGGCAATCGTTTCGGGTCTCGGTGTAATTGCCTCTGGTCTTTCTCTTGGAGGAGCAACCGTCTCCGGAATAGGGGGTGGTAGCTGGGTAGCCAAGGTCTCGGGTTTTACCCCTACCGCCGGAACCGTCGGTTTCGGCTTAGAGAGAATGCGAACCCCAAGATATATACCTAAACCAAAGACGACAGTCAGCCCAACTAAAATCAGAACAATCTTGGGAATTCCCTTGGCGAGAGGAATGAGCGGTGGCTTAGCCAATTCTTTTCTCACCTCAACGCTCTCTTTCCCCTTACTTAAAGTTACCCTCACCACCTCCCCATCTTCAATACTCTCTCCGGCCAAAGGAGATTGTTTGGTGACGAAATCTTTTAAGAATTTCTCGGAGTATTCTTCACCTTCAATCACCAACTTCAGACCCAAATTGTTCGTTATCGCCTCTGCCTCTTTCTTACTCCGGCCCACCAATTTGGGGACAACAATAACCCTTTTCACCACCGGTTTCTTTCCCTGGCTCAAAATGACCCGGACCGTCTCGCCCTCGTGCAGATCCTCTCCGGCCTCTGGGGTCTGACTAATGATGCAACCCTGAGGAATATCTTCCGAATAATCCTCCCACTCCACAACCAGTTTCAATCCCATTCCAGCTAACGCCTTCTCCGCTTCCTCAATTGTTTTACCGACTAAGGGAGGCAACTTATAAACCTCCTTCCCTTTACTCAATATCACCCTAATGACCCCATCTTCGGCAATGGATTCCTCGGCTTCTGGCACCTGTCTTATTACCCGACCCTTAGGAATGATATTAGAATATTCCCAACCCTCGGCAATTACCTTCAAACCCAATTGAAAAGCAACCTTTTCTGCCTCATCCAAGCTCTTATCAATCAAGATTGGGACTTTAATTAGTTTCTTTCCTTTACTAACAATAACCCTCACTTCCCCGCCCAATTTTAACTTTTCACCCGGAGGGGGATTTTGTCTAATAATTGACATAAGTGGCATTTCCTTAGAATACTCCTCTCTTTCCAGCACCAATCTTAAACCCAAGTTAGTCAAAATCCTCTCGGCGGACTTTAACTCGTTTCCAATTAATGAGGGGACTTCTACGACCTTCCTCCCCTTGCTCAATACCACCTTCACCAAGCTCCCCCTCCCTAAGGCTTGCTCGGGCTCCGGAATCTGTCGCAAAACCCTGCCCGAGAGAATCGTCTCAGAATAATCCTCCCCCTCAACCACTAACCCAAGACCAACCTGACTTAATAAACCCTCCGCCTCCTCCTTTGTCCTCCCAATCAATTTCGGCACCAGAACTTTGGGTATGCCCTTACTCAAAACCACCCTTACCTCACTGCCTTCCCTTAGCTCGCTCCCCGGTTCTGGTGATTGACTCAGAATACATCCATCTTTAATCGTCTCGGAGTGCTCTTCCTTCTCAACAACTAACTTTAACTTACCTTGAGAAACTAATCTCTCCGCCTCCTTGCGCTCCTTACCAATTAAAACCGGCACCTTCACCAACTTTACCACCGGTGGCTTTGCCCCCTTGCTCAAAAAGACCTTAATCACCTCTCCCTTTCTTACCTCCTTGCCCGCAGACGGGTCTTGCTTTATAACTGAACCACTCGGGATCTCCTCGGAATACTCCTCACCGGAAACGACCAACTTCAATCCCAGACCACCAAGTATCCCCTCTATCTCTTTCCTTCCCTTCCCGATTAAAAAAGGAACGGTAATTAACTTCTCTTCTTTCCCTTTACTAACAACAACCTTAACCGAATCTCCTTCACCAAGGAGAGTCCCTGGTTCCGGGGATTGCCAAAGTATTTTACCGGCCGGAATTATCTCCGAAGACTCCTCTCCTTCCACCACCAAGACCAAATTCTTCTCCTGACAAAGACCTGCTCCCTCGCCTTTTGTCTTTCCAATCAAAGAGGGGCAGGTAATTGTCTTTGGCTTCTCAACCCGAACCTCTTCTCCGGTTACGGGTTGGGTCAATGCCTGAAGTAACTCCTCACAACTCGGGAAGCGGTCAAGGGGTTTTTTGGCTAATGCCTTCTCAATTATCCTTTCCCAGAGGGGAGAAACCTTAGGATTTTTTTCTCTTAATTTCGGCGGTGGTGAGAAGAGGTGTTGCTCTTCAATTGACGAATCCGCCGTCCTTCGGAAAGGAACCTCCCCGGTCAACATCTCATAAAAGGTAATTCCTAAGGAATAGATATCCGAAGTCTTATCAAGTTGTTTGTTTAGAATCTGCTCCGGCGACATATAAGGGGCGGTGCCAACTCGGACTTCCGAAGCCAGACCGGCTCTCTCTCCACTCACAATCCGGGCGATGCCAAAATCCGCCACCTTCACCTCGCCCGTCGGGGTAAAGAGGATATTAGAAGGTTTAATATCAAGATGTAAAATTCCTAAGTTATGGGCATAACTAACCGCCTCTAAGACCTGTTTGGCAATGGGCAAGACCTTCTCTTCGGCGAGAGGCCCAAATTTAATCAAATCCGCTAAGGTCCGAACTGCCTGATTATTGGGCAAAACCATCCCCTCAACGAACTCCATCACAATAAAATATACCCCTTCTTCGTAAAAGAAGTTGTGGATTGAGACGATATTCTGATGTTTTAATTTCGCTTGAATTTCCGCTTCCCGGAAGAAGCGCTCTTTGAACCTTGGTTCCTTCGTTAAAAATTGGTGAAGGCTCTTTAAGGCGACCGGCTGTTCTAAGAGGCGGTGCACTGCCTTATAAACCGTCCCGAAACCACCTTCGCCAATTTCCTCAACAATCCGATAGTAACCAAAACCAACAATCCGTTCCGCCATATTTAAGTTTATAATACCAAAAAAATAGAGAATGTCAAGATCGATGAAAGGAAGTAGTAGTCAATAAGATATCAATAGTTAAAGATAGTTGACTTTATTTGACCTTTTAGTTATAATTAATCAATCCAGCTTCCGGGCTGGAAAAAAAATGAGTAAACTTATAAATCTTTTAGGAGGTCTTATATGAAACGCTTCTTATTACTTGTCACCTTGGTGACCTTTCTCTGGGGCGGAAGAATTGTCCCAGAACTACAGGAAATATTAAAAAACGCCTCTCCCTCAGATCTGATTGCCATAATCATCCGGACAAAAGAACAAGCCGACCTCTCCCTCCTTTCTAATGCCACTTATGACGAGAAGATTGAGTATCTGAAGTTCGTTGCCGAAAGGGCGCAAAGGGATATCCTCAATTATCTCAAAACCGTAAGGGCGGAAGATATTAGGTGCTTCTCCATAGTTTCGGATATCGCCTTAAAGACGACCCCGGATGTGATTAGAGAATTGGCAAAAAGGGAGGATATCCTTTTCATCACTGATGACTTTAAAGTCCATCTTGATGACTTCTCTCTTGGGGAGGAAGTAAAGAAAGACGCCACTTATGCCCCGGAATGGAATATAACCAAAGTGAGAGCGGATACCTGCTGGATGGATGGCTGGACTGGCCAGGGTGTGGTTGTCGCCAACTTGGATACCGGGGTTGAGGTGAGTCATCCGGCATTTGGGGGACGGTGGCGCTCAACCAATGGTTGGTTTGATGGGGTGAATGGTCAAGGTTCGCCCTATGACGACAATGGCCACGGCACCCATACGATGGGCACGATAACCGGCGGTGATGGGTTAGGTTCTTTTCCGAATGACATCGGCGTTGCCCCAGGGGCAACATTCATCTGCGCCAAGGGGTTTGATGCCAATGGCTCTGGTCAATCATCCTGGATTGCCGCTTGCTTTAACTGGTTCGCCAATACCGGTCGTCCCAATGTCGTGTCCAACTCTTGGGGAAGTGGCCGGACATCGACCTATTGGTGGAGTTATATCGTGAATCTAAGGAACTTAGGGATTGTCGTCGTCGCCTCCATCGGGAATACCGGACCGAGTTCGGGAACTTCTAATGCCCCGGGAAGTTATCCAATCGTGATTGGGGTTGGTGCGACCAATTCTAACGACGACATTGAGAGTTATTCCTCTCGTGGTCCGGCTCCGAACCAAGACCCTTGGAATAATACCGCCAACTGGCCAAGAAGCGACTGGAATTTGATTAATCCGGCAATCTCTGCCCCGGGAACCGTCCGCTCCGCTGTCCCAGGTGGTGGCTACGCTACGATGCAGGGAACATCTATGTCGTGCCCCCATGTTGCTGGTTGTGTCGCCTTAATGCTTCAGAAGATGCCCACTCTCACTCCTGACCAGGCATTCAATTACATCACCAATAATGCCGACCGCCCTTCCCAGGGTGGAAGTTATCCGAATAATAACTACGGCTGGGGAAGGTTAAACTGCAAAAAGGTCTTAGATGCGATGGCCCCAGCCAATAAGCCCAACATCATCCTCTCCCGAACCGCCATCACCGGTGAGAATGGCAACGGCCGACTTGACCCCGGAGAGACCGCCAACTTAATCACCTATCTCAAAAATACAACTTCAATTCAAGCGACCAATTTGAGAGGGACCTTAAGAGAGAGTGACCCCTACATCACAATTAGTGATTCTCTCTCTAACTTTGGCAATGTCGGAGGAAATGACTCAACAAACAATACCGGTGATCCATTTGTTGTCACCGCCTCTTCCTCCACCCCAAGGGGTTATACCGCCAACTTCACTTTGTTCTTGGTCTGTAATGAGACATCTTGGACCCGAAACTTCTCTTTAACGATTGGTCAGCCAATCCAGCAACCAGGGACGAGGATTTGGGGACCAAGACAGGTCTCGGGAACTCCAACTACCGCCGGTCTTTACGGTATAACTTATAACCCAACCAATAACCGAATCTATGTCTGTCACTTCCGAGCCCGAAATATCTATATGTATTCTTCAGACTCCCTCCTTACCTATTTAGGCACAATCCCAACCCCGAATAATGAATCCGCCTGCACCGACATAAAGTATTGTTCCTATGACAATACCTTCTGGGTTGCCTCCAATCAGACGAAGCGGGTTTATAAAATCTCCGCTACCGGTACCGTCCTCCGCTACTTCTCCAATCCCGCGAATGACTATCCAACCGGACTTGCCTGGGATGAGGGGAATCGTATCCTCTATCTCGCTGACCGTCGGACCGCCTTGGGCGCCCTACCCGGTTACATCTATGTCGCGGATACCTTAGGCAATCAGATAAGACGGATGAATGTTCCCCTTTCCGCCAATTATGGCCCCCGTTGCCTCGCCTTAGAACGTACCTCTTCTAACCCAAATCGCCCGACCTTGCTCCATGTCTATACGTCTTTCAACCCGGGGGGCACCCAAGTTGATAGTGTTGGGGTCTATGAGATGAGGCGAGAAGACCTCACCATCCTCCAGCGCTTCTTAATCCCAGAACTCTATAACTGCCGGGGAGTGGAATATGACCCAAGGGATGCCAGCCTCTGGGTCACGATTATGGAGTTAGCCGCCGGTGGACCAAATAACTACATCATAAAATACGCCGGCTTCCACGAGATGGTTGGTTTAGAAGAAGAGAGAAGACCGATGAAGGATATCGCGCAAATCACCGCCTATCCCAACCCCTTCTCAAACTCCTTAAAAATCTCTTACCAGGTAAAGAGAGAGACTTGGGTCTCGGTCTCAATTCACGATGTGAGCGGTAGACAAATCACCTCTCTTTATGGTGGTAAGGCGAAACCTGGAGCCCACACCCTCATCTGGAATTGCTTTACCCCAGGGGTTTACTTCGTCCGAATCCGCTCCAACGAAGGAAGCACCCTGACCAAGGTCATCAGGTTATAGAAAAGAGAAATCCAGCCCGGAAGCGAAATTAAATCTCTAATATATGACAAGAGCAGGAGATGCAAGGGTCATAAGCCCTGACCACCATCTCCAACTCTAACCTCGCCTTTTCTAAATCCCAACTCCCCCTTCGGGAGAGGTTCTCGGCGGCAACCGTGAGGTGCCTTTCAAGTGAATTGTAATTTTGGGCGGTGGGGATGATTAAATCCGCCTTTTGGCAAAGACCATCCTTAAACTCATAATAATGGAAGAGGCTCCCCCGGGGGGCCTCCACCGCTCCCATCCCCTTTCCACTTTCCTTCTTAATTAGTGCCAAGGGGGGCTCCTTCTTAATTTTTGTAAGTTCTTTCGTTATCTCTACCACCTTTTCTAAGGCGAAGAGGAGTTCAATCGCTTGGGCTAAATTGTTATAGAGGGGATTTCTTATCCAACTTAAGCTATAAGACCTCTGAAATGCCTCCCGCGCCCCTCCTTGGAGTCTTTCGCCCAAGAGGTTCATCCGGGCGAGTGCGCCAACGAGATAGGGCTTATTCTTATAGAGGGTTCGCTTGGCTGTAGAATGAGAAACAACTTTTTCTTCAATTGTCGTCCTGAATTCATCAACTGGTCGGTCATCACCATTAGAGAACATAACCTCCTCTCCCCAAAAGCCATATTCATCACTTGGCGGCTTTAAGCACATAAAAAGCATCCCTTCCTCGGAGAGAGTGGAATAGCGGAGGCTACGGAATAAATCACAAGTCTTAATCCCATCCGAAATGAGCCTCTCCGCCTCCTCTTTTAAACTCTTTAACTCTTCGGTTTTCGGAAAGCGACCAAATCCACCAATGATGGCATTTTCTCCGTGCGTCATCCTTCCCAAAAGCACCTCCATTATCCGATTGCCGAACTTTTTCAATCTTAAACCCACATTCACTTCTTCTGGGTATTTCTCCGCCATCGCTATCGCATCCGGGTAGCCCAAAAAATCCGGCAGGGTCAAAAAGTAGAGGTGGAGGGAATGGCTCTCAATCATCTCCCCGCAGTGAACCAAATCCCGAAGATTTGTCACCTCTTTTGGTACCTTCACTTCCAAGATTCTCTCCAATGTCCGAATCGCGGTATAGCGGTGGGAGAAGTTACAGATGGCACAGATGCGGGGAACAATATTTAAGACCTCGCTCGGTGTTTTATTTAAGACCAATGTCTCAAAGAGTCGTGGCCCTTCCGGGATTTCAAACCTCACATCCCGAAATTTCCCCTTGACGAAACGGACATAGATATTTCCGTGTCCTTCAACTCGGGCTACATTTTCAATCCTTATCTCTTTCATTTTGCCGAGGCGTTCTTTTTTTATTCTTCACCCCTTCTTTAATTTTGTTCCCAAAGAAAATGCGTAACTTCCGCTCCAAGACCTCCTCGGGGTAATTTTTCTCCAAAAGCAATCTCTCCCAAGCGGTCCGATTCGCTTCTGGTGCTGGTCCAAAACAACCGACGCACGGTAGGTTATTCGTTGGGCAACGCGCCTGACAACCGGCCCGGGTCAGGGGACCTAAACAAAAGACATTCCGTAAGAGGAGGCATTCGTTCTCCCGCCACTTACATTCCAAACAGACCGGATAGTTCGGTAACTCTACGGGCAGACCCTGAAGGAGTCGGGGAAAGTTAAAAAGAAAGAGGTGGGCATCAATCGGACAGCCAGGAATAAAATAATCAACCTTCACAAAACTCTCTAAGGGCTGGGAGGAGAAAGGTTTAACAATTGTAAAGTTTTTTGAATAGACGCTGCGGAAACGCCGATTGTAGTCTCTCTTTCCGTAATTCATCGCCTGCACCCCACCAAATGTGGCACAAGTCCCTAAGGCGACGAGAATTTTACACTCTGAACGAATTTTCTTTAACTTCTCCTCCTGTTCGGTCGTGGTGATTGAACCCTCAACGAAGGCGATGTCCATCATCTCGTCCCTCTTTTGACTACTGGCTAAACGAAAACTGATTACCTCCACCGCCGACAAGACCGTCAAGAGGTAATCCTCAGAGTGGACTAAAGTCAAAAGGTCACCGGCGCAACCGGTAAATTCAAAAAAACCAACCTTTGGTTTCATTTCAGATTAAATCCTTCATATGTAAAACATCCCAATAAGTGAAGACCGGTCCATCAATACAGGTATAGATTGAGCCGATGGCGCAGTGTCCACATTTGCCGATGCCACACTTCATCCTCCTCTCCAAGGTCATCAAGATTTGGTGTTTAGGAATCTTCAGGTCAACCAATCTGTCAATCACAAAACGATACATCACCGGTGGTCCACAAACTGTCGCATAGGTCTTCTCCGGATTAATCCCCTTGATACATTTAAAAAGTTCGGTCACGACACCAACCTTTTCCGTCCAAGTTCCCGTCTCATCCTGGTCAACCGTGAGGAGACATTCTAAATCTTCCCTCTCTTTCAACTCCAATAACTCCCGCAAGAAGAGCATCTCATTGGGACGACGGGCACCGTAGAGGAAATAGATTTTGCCAAACTGGTCCCGATTGTCTAAGGAGTATAAAAGGAGCGAGCGCAGTGGCACCGCCCCTAATCCGCCCACGACGATAATCAAATCGTGTCCAACAATCTTCTCCACTGGAAACCCGTTGCCGAAGGGTCCCCGGACTCCAATCAACTCATTCTCTTTCAATTTAAATAACTGATTGGTTAGGGTGCCAATCTTGCGGATGCCAAACTCCAAAAGTCCCGGACGGGAAGGGGAAGAAGAGATAGAAAACGGTGCCTCCCCAGCGCCAAAGAGGGAGAGAATCATAAACTGTCCGGGTTTGTAGGTCAGCCTTAATGCCTTTTCCATCTCCACCGGTCGCACTTGGAAAAACCGGACATCACTCGTTAGATTATACCTTCGGACAATGCGCATCGGGATTGGTAAATAAGGGTTCGTATCCATTTTACTTCACCACCGCCTCTTCACCCTTTATTCTCCTCACCACTTCAATCACATTGATATTCACTGGGCAGTTATCAATGCACCGGCCGCAACCGACGCAGGCGGGACGACCAAATTCCGTAATGAATGCCTTTAACTTGTGGGTATACCAAAGCCGGATTCGGGAGGAGCGCTTCTCCCGGAAGTTATGTCCGCCCGCTACCAAGGCAAAGTCTTTTAACATACAAGAATCCCAATGTCTTTCGCGCACCCCTTCTTCTTTTCCAACCGGTAAATGGTCAACGATATTAAAACAGAGACAGGTTGGACAGACCATACTACAAGTCCCACAGGATAAACACTTCTCCCCTAAATCTTCCCAAATTGGAGAGTCATAACTCAATTCCATTATATCGGGCATAGCGGTGAGGTCCAATTTCCTTTGGTATTGGTTATCCCGCCACTTCCGCCACTCAATATAATTTTTCAAGTCGTGGGAAGTGATATTCTCATCAAAAAGGTCAAGCCGATACCGGGTCAAATCGTCGCCGATTGAAGAGCCGACCCAGACCAAATAATAATCCCCTAAATCGTTAAAACCCAAATCAAAACCCTCCTCCACAAAATGGGTATTGGTTGATTGGGCAAAACACTTATCATCTGGAACACAGGAGAGGGCGATGAGGACGGTTCGCTCCCGAGAAGCGATATAGTAGGGGTCAGGAAAGCGCTCCTTATACAAACGGTCTAAAATCAAAATCCCGTGCATCTCACAAGGATGGATACCGAAGATTATCCGGAATGGCGGGCGGTCGGGCGGCTGCTGGTAATGACAATCCGGACGAAAGTTAAGTATCGGGAAACGGGGAGGAAAGAGAAATTTCTTCACCGGGAGGATCGTCCTCAAGGCGCTTAGTGCCAATTTGGTCATATCGGTCAGGTGCTCATAAACGAACTTTTCGCCTCTTTTCACCGGTCCCCAGACTTCCCCAAAACTCTGGAGACTTCTTAGGTATTCAAAAAGAAGTTCCTTCTTTAACTTTAAGGCTTTCATAAGAAAAGAACTATAAGGAAAATCTCTTAAAAGTCAACCCACATTCGGACAGCATCAGGGCAACAATATCTACCTTAGAAAGACCTCTTTTTAAGAGGTCTTTTGGGTTTTCAACTAGAGTTAATAGAGTACCGGTAATTTTAAATGATTTAGAAATGTTTAGTGAGGACCTCATTTCTTAGGGACGATCTCACCGAACTACACGATTTTTTTTAAACC
>FWPV01001769.1_pt1 | contig 56794 bp, 46 predicted proteins | sample 2228371 | NCBI WGS metagenome assembly FWPV01 (sample SAMEA103939776, study PRJEB20133) | metagenome
ATGATTGTTGCGGTTACCACAGCAATTGCAAAATGGTTTAAAGGAAAAGAGTTAAGTTTTGCTTTTGGTATTAACTTAACTATTGCACGATTAGGTTCTTTTGCTGCATTAAACTCTCCGACATGGGCTCGTTCGGCTTTTGAGCATTGGCAGTATCCTCTACTGATAACTGTTGCACTCGGCGTACTTTGTGTTGTTGGTGCATTATTTTATTGGTTTCTTGAGCATCAGGCTGGAAAGAGGTATGTGCTTGGCGAATCAACGGTTGGAGAGAAAGTTGTGTTTTCTGATATCTTAAAATTCAGTTATTCATATTGGTTTATTGTTGGACTCTGCGTAACATTCTACTCAGCAATTTTTCCTTTTCAGACATTCGCTGTTAAATTTTTTATGGATGTGCATGGTACTACTCGTGAATTTGGAGGTTTCCTCTCAAGCATGTTAACTCTGTTTGCTATGTTAGCTACTCCGGTATTTGGTTTGATTGTAGATAAAGTAGGGAAACGATCACTTTTTATGATGTTAGGTTCTTTGCTCCTTGTTCCGGTTTATTTGATAATGGTATATACAAAAATATCTTTGTACATCCCTATGGCAATGATGGGGATAGCGTTTTCACTTATTCCGGCTGTTCTGTGGCCATCAGTGAGCTATATAGTCGAGCAATCAAAACTTGGTACCGCCTTAGGTTTAATGACAATGGTTCAGAATATTGGACTGGCTCTGTTTAATTTCCTTATTGGGTGGGCAAACGATTATGGAAATGCAAGTTCTTCCAACCCGGAAGGATATACACTTGGAATGTGGATCTTTTCAACTCTTGGATGTATCGGCTTTTTGTTTGCATATTATTTAAGAAAGAATGAACTTAGTGTAAAAGGTCACGGATTAGATGCTATTAAATCATCATCATAAAAAAGATCAAGGAGTTCTATGTCCAACTCAGAAAAAAATCTGAAAGAAGCATTTGCTGGAGAAAGCCAAGCTTATCAAAAATATATTGCGTTTGCAGCTATCGCAGAAAAAGAAGGTTTTCCTAATATAGCAAAGCTGTTCCGTTCGACAGCCGAAGCAGAAAAAATACATGCAGAAGGGCATCTTAAAGCACTTGATGCAGTTAATAACACTATCGAAAATTTAAAGACTGCAATTGAAGGCGAAACATACGAATTTACTTCGATGTATCCGCCAATGTTGACAGCAGCTGAAGGAGAGGGGCATAAAGCAAAACGTATGTTTCGGTATGCTGTTGAAGCGGAAAAAGTACATGCAAAACTCTATAGCCTAGCACTTGAAGCAGCAAAACGAGGTGAAGATCTGGCTGTAACAAAAATTTATCTGTGCCCAATTTGTGGTCATATCGAATTTAACGAAGTACCGGAAGTATGCCCTATATGTGGTGCTAAAAAAGAAAAGTATGTGACCATTTAATTTTTTTTGATGAGAGGAATTTCTTGCACAAGTAATTCCTTTCATACAATATAAAATGGAAGGGAAGGTTATTGTATGAAGCTAAAGCTTTTTTTCATAATTCTTTTTATACCATTTCTTCTTAGAGCTCAGGTTTCATCAGAAGGACTGTCTCAATCGAAAGGGTTAGGTAAAAATGTGTATGGACTCGGATTTACTGCCGGTTGGGCTGAAGGCATCGGTGTCAGTTTTCGTACACATTTACCTTCAAATTCATCTTTTCAGGGTGTTTTTGGAATCATAAAAACAAAGGATAAACTTGCATTAAGTGTTGGGGCTGGTTATCAATATGACATTGTGAGAAGTAAAGCATCACGCTTTTTTGTCGGAAGCGCACTAGCATATAATTACCTGGGAAAAGGTAAAAATGAAGTAGATGGCCCGTTTCGTGTCGGAATTGGTTTGGGCGGTGAAATGATTATAAAAGATGCTCTTCATGCAGACTTACAGGGAATGTTTACATTTTTCTCAGATGGTAGAGTTCTGCCTCTTCCTCAGATTGGAATCCATTATTACTTCAATTAATCAATTATTCTTAATACCGTTAATATTTTTTACTCTTTTTGAAACTTGCGCGTAGCAGATACGTAAGTAGTAAGAAAATAAAAGAAAGGATATAAACAATGGATTCAATAAAACGCTTGTATCGCTCGCGTACCGATAAAAAAATTGCAGGTATTTGTGCTGGTATTGCAGAATACCTTGATACCGATCCAACAGTGATTCGCTTAGCAACGGTGGTACTTGCTCTTATTACTGGTGTTTTCCCATTTATCATTGGCTACATCATTGCCTGGTGGATTGTACCTGAAAAAACTCCCGAGTTTAAATGAAACTCTTTTTCTGTCCGAGCTGTTATAAGTTATTAAGAAAGGACAGAAAATGAATACTACAATTTTAATTCCTGTATCATTGTTTTTAGCATTTTTGGGTCTATTATTTAATTCCCCAAAACCGCAATCAAAAGGGGATAAAAACGTACATAGCTTTAGTGCTAAGACAATCGACGGAGAAGAAAAACAACTTTCAGATTATAAGGGAAAAGTTCTTTTAATTGTAAATGTTGCATCCAAATGTGGTTTTACACCTCAATATGAAGGGTTGCAGAAACTTTATGAACGATATAAAGATAAAGGCTTTGTAGTACTGGGTTTTCCTGCAAATAATTTTATGTGGCAGGAACCCGGAACAGACGAAGAAATTAAAACATTCTGCACAACGAAATACAATGTGACCTTCGATATGTTTTCAAAAATAAGTGTTAAAGGTAAAGACCAGCATCCTTTATATGCCTACCTGACAAATGAATCTCCTTTTCCTGGTGAAGTGAAGTGGAATTTTCAGAAATATCTGGTTAACCAAAAAGGCGAAGTTGTTGCAAAATTTGCACCATCGACAAAACCATTTGATGATGAAGTAATCGGTGCCATTGAAGAACTGTTGAAATAAAAAAATCAGATAAAAGATCGAATCTCTTTTCAGACTTTTCTTAAAAAATAGATAAAGGGTGAGCTGATTGAGCTTGAATTGATACTATAAAAAAGCACGAAGAGTTTAAGAACCGGTCTTGAATCTAATTCAACAACCCTTGAGATACGTAACGTATTTTTAATGCACCAGTGGTTTGGTAAAGAGCGGTTAAATAATGTTTGAAACCTTGTAATAGTTAAATATAATTCGTAAAAAAAATTATCTCTAAAAACATCTTTTGTAAAACTTCGAAAATTCCTCACTATTTGCATTTTCTGTGATTTCTCAATACATTTTTTAAGTATTTACAAAGAAGAAATATAATCTATACACAAAAATATTGGAGGAAAAAAATGGCAGTAAAAGTTGGTATTAATGGATTTGGCCGTATTGGCCGTCAGGTAATTAATGTAATGGCAGATAAGGGTTTACTCGGAAAAGTGTTTGATGTTGTAGCAGTAGTTGACGTAAGTACCGATGCCGAGTATTTCGCCTATCAGTTAAAATATGATTCGGTTCATGGTAAGTTCCGTGGTACATTAAGCAGTGAAAAAAGTAATCCATCGCTTGAAGCAGATGATATTCTTGTAATCAACGGACAGAAGGTTAAATGTATACTTGCACAAAAAGATCCGTCTCAGTTGCCATGGAAAGAGTTAGGTGTCGATATTGTTATCGAATCAACAGGTCTCTTTACAGATTCAGAAAAGGCGAAGGGACACCTTGCTGCAGGAGCAAAAAAAGTTCTTATAACTGCTCCGGGGAAAGGCGAAGTTAAAACGATTGTGATGGGAGTAAATGAACAGGATTATGATCCGGCAAAGCATCACATTGTTTCAAATGCATCGTGCACAACAAACTGTCTTGCTCCGTTAGTACATGTTATTTTGAAAGAAGGCATAGGTATTGAAACAGGATTAATGACAACAATTCACTCATATACAGCAACTCAAAAAATTGTTGATGGTCCTTCGAAGAAAGACTGGCGTGGTGGACGTGCAGCAGCTATTAATATCATTCCGTCAACGACCGGTGCTGCCAAAGCGGTAGGCGAAGTACTTCCGGCGGTAAAAGGTAAGTTGACTGGTATGGCTTTCCGTATCCCGACACCAAATGTTTCAGTTGTCGATTTAACATTCCGTTCTGAAAAAGAAACATCTATCGAAGAGATCGATGCTTTAATGAAGAAAGCATCCGAAACATACCTCAAGGGTATACTTGGTTACTGCAATGAAGAAGTCGTTTCGACGGATTTTATCCACGACGATCGTTCTTCTATCTATGATTCATTGGCAACACTTCAGAATAATCTAAAAGGCGAAAAAAGATTCTTTAAGGTTGTCTCATGGTACGATAACGAATGGGGTTATTCGTGTCGCACAGTTGATCTTGCACAACTGATTGCTTCGAAACTTTAATAACAGGAGCAACTGTTATGAATAAAAAAACAGTTCGTGATATTGATTTAAAAGGTAAGCGTGTACTGATGCGGGTTGATTTTAATGTACCTTTGAAAAACGGGGTAATTCAGGACGATATTCGCATCCGTGCTGCTTTACCAACAATCCAATATGTACTCGAACAAAAACCACGGTATCTTGTTTTAATGTCGCATTTGGGTGATCCAAAAAAGGATATCCAGAAGGCAAAAGAGAAGGCAGAAAAAGATGGTAAACCTTTCGACGAACAAAGCTTTATCGAAGGCAAACTGAAAATGAAGCCGGTAGTCGAACGTTTATCACAACTCCTTGGTAAACCCGTAAAATTAGCACCTGCTGCTATTGGAGCAGAGACAAAAGCTATGGTCGATGCTCTTGCTGAAGGTGAAATACTGATGCTCGAAAACACACGATTCCATAAACAAGAAACTTCGAAAGAAGCTTCTGAACGTGAAGCAATGGCTACAGAACTTGCAGCATATGCAGATGTTTATGTCAATGATGCTTTTGGAACAGCACATCGGGCGCATGCTTCAACTGAGACCGTTGCAAAGTTTTTGCCGGCAGTAGCAGGCTTTTTAATGGAAAAGGAGCTTGCCTATCTTAGTAAAGCAACAGATAATCCGGTTAAACCATATGTCGCTGTCATCGGAGGTGCGAAAATTTCGGGTAAAATTGATGTTATTCAGAATTTAATGAGTAAAGTTGATGCACTTCTTATTGGTGGCGGAATGATGTTTACTTTCTACAAGGCACAAGGATTAGAAATTGGTAAGTCCTTGTTAGAAGAGGATAAAATCGAAATTGCAAAAACAATTCTCGAAGCAGCGAAGCAAAAAAATGTAAAGCTTCTGTTACCAGTGGATTGTGTCGTTGCACAACAATTTGACAACAATGCACCTTCAAAAGTTGTAAAGGTAAATGAAATCCCATCTGATTGGGTAGGGCTTGATATCGGGCCAGAAACAGTAAAATTATTCTCAGAACAAATACTTTCTGCAAAAACAGTTGTATGGAATGGTCCGATGGGCGTTTTTGAAATGTCGAACTTTGCAAAAGGTACTTTTGCTATCGCCCAGGCACTTGCCGATGCAACAAAGAACGGTGCAACCACAATTGTTGGAGGTGGAGATTCAGCATCTGCTATTGCACAGGCAGGTCTCGATAAAGCTGTTTCCCACGTTTCAACAGGTGGTGGAGCTTCGCTGGAATACCTTGAAGGGAAAGTATTACCGGGTGTTGCAGCATTGAACGATAAATAATAATATCTCTGTTATTTCATTGTAGGGCTGTTAGGTTTATCTAACAGCCCTCATTTATTTTTTTGCAAATAAAAATCGATAAGGAATATGTCATACTACAATGATAATCGATATTACAGGCCATCTATGTTTGGTGGCTTTCAATTTTTTCCACCGGTTGTAAAAACTTTACTCATAACAAATGTAGCTATCTTTATAATAATGCTGATTATTGGGTCGTTCCGGTATTACGGTCATCCAATAGGTGATTATATAATTACTTACTTCGGTTTAATGCCATTAGGATATGGTTTTTATCCGTGGCAATTAATTACTTATCAGTTTCTTCATGCTGACTTTTGGCATATTCTTTTCAATATGTTTTTTGGTCTCTGGATGTTCGGAATGGAAATTGAAAATCTTTGGGGATCAAAAAAGTTTTTGATTTACTACCTTCTTTGTGGTGTAGCAGCAGGTATTGCACAGTTGTTTTTTGCACCACTATTTGATTCGGTTGTAGGACCAACAATTGGTGCCTCGGGAGCTGTGTATGGTATTTTAGTTGCTTTTGCATTTATGTTCCCTGATCGGTATGTATTTTTGTATTTTCTTTTCCCCGTAAAAGTTAAATATTTTATTATTTTTCTTATTGTCATAGGTGTGTTATCTATTGGCGGACCATCAAATGTTGCCCACATTGCGCATTTAGGTGGAGCGTTAGCCGGTTATATTTACTTACTAATTGATCGTTACAGACTAACATATGGTTATGTAAAAAAACAATACCCCCGATTTAGGATACGTAAGGACCAAGAAGAGGAAACAATTGTCGATGCAAAAGTTTTTGATATTGCAGAATCGAAAACCTATATACCAAAAGAGCAAGAAGATTTACAATCTCGTATCGATGCTATATTAGATAAAATCAGCCAAAGTGGTTATCAAAGCCTAACCGAAGAAGAGAAAAAAATTCTCTTTGAAGCTAGCAAAAAAATGAACTAATTATAACCTCTGGTTGTTTTTACTTTCAGATAAAAACAGCACACTATAAAACTATGGAATGGAATATACCTCAAAACTATAAAGTAGGAACGCGAAGAAAAACACGAGAGGTGCTTGTCGGAAATATCAGAATTGGCGGTGATGCCCCCATATCTGTACAGACAATGACGAAGACGAAGACGGAGGATATCGACGCAACTGTAGCACAAATCCGTGCTGTCGCAGAGGCCGGCGCAGATATTGTACGTGTTACTGTCAATGATAAAGAAGCTGCAGAAGCAATACAACACATTGTGAGATTGTCTCCCGTTCCTATAGTGGCTGATATACATTTTAACCACATTTTCGCTCTCAAATCTATTGAAGCTGGTGTTGCAAAGGTTCGTATCAATCCTGGTAATATTGGTTCAAAAGAAAGAATAAAACAGGTACTACTTGCTGCAAAAGAGCGTGGAATTCCGATACGAATAGGTGTAAATTCTGGTTCTCTTGAAGAAGATATACTTGAAAAATATGGATACCCAACGGCTGAAGCTTTATACGAAAGTGCAATGCGACATGTCGAAATATGTGATGAATTTAATTTTCGCGATGTAGTTATTTCAGTAAAGTCCACTGATACACGATTAATGATAGAAGCATACAGACTGGTTGCTCAACGTACGGATATTCCACTGCACCTTGGTGTAACTGAAGCCGGACCAACCCGATCTGGTACTATCAAATCAGCAGTAGGGATAGGTACTTTGCTTGCAGAAGGAATAGGTGATACAATTCGTGTTTCGTTGACAGATGATCCAGTAAAAGAAGTGGAAGTGGGAAAGGAAATATTACGTTCGCTCAATCTTGCTACTCGGAATGTTGAACTAATTGCTTGTCCGACATGTGGCAGAATAGAAGTAGACCTCTTTAAAATTATGAAAGAACTTGAAGACAAACTTGCACATGTAAAGAAACCGGTTACTGTAGCGGTATTAGGTTGTGTTGTCAACGGTCCTGGAGACGCAAGTTCTGCCGATATAGGTATTGCTGCAGGAAAAGGAGTTGGGATTCTCTATCGTAAAGGACAGATGATAAAAAGAGTAAAAGAAGAAGAAATTGTATCAACGATTCTCGAAGAGGTCGAAAAATTTCAACCCGAAAATTAATTTCTTGATCATATAAACACCATAAGTTATTCTACAAATACAAACCATTCGTCTGTTTTGCACCTCATTTGAATATCGCTTAAAAATTTTGTTACTTTATCTAACAAACTAAAAGGATGAAGGCATGATACGATATCTGACCGCGGGCGAATCGCATGGCAAAGCGTTAGTGGGAATTATCGAGGGTATTCCCGCCGGATTACCATTAACTGCAGAAGACATTAACCGTCAGCTATATCGTCGGCAGCAGGGATATGGGCGGGGCGGTCGTATGAAAATCGAAACAGATACTATAGAAATACTCTCTGGTGTACGATTTGGCAAAACGCTGGGTTCCCCCATTGCTTTGCTCCTTAAAAATCGCGATTGGGAAAACTGGACAACGGTTATGGCAACAGAAGATATTTCTCAAAAAGCGGAACCAATTACTATTCCACGTCCGGGACATGCAGATTTTGCAGGTGCCATAAAATACCAGTTCAATGATATCAGAAACGTCATTGATCGTTCAAGTGCAAGGGAAACGGCAATGCGGGTAGCATTATGTACAATTGCCCGCAGGTTTTTGGAAGAATGTAAAATCTTTATTGGAAGTATCGTTGTTGGTATTGGGACAGTAGAACTGTATGAACGAAGCAAACTAGACAAAATGTTGTTAAAAGAAGATTTTAATGCAACTGCTCTTGCATTAAAAGCCGATTCATCTCCCGTAAGGATGATTGATAAAAAGCTCGAGGAAAAAGCGGTAGCACTGATAAAACGTTCAAAGAAAATAGGCGATACTCTTGGAGGTATTTTTGAAGTTTACATTAGTGGAGTTCCGATAGGTTTAGGGAGCTATGTTCACTGGGATAGACGTTTAAGTGCCCAGCTTGCTCAGGCTTTGATGTCGATTCAGGCAATGAAAGGCGTTGAAATAGGAGAAGGTTTCGGTGCTGCCCGTAAATTTGGTTCAGAGGTACATGATGAATTTTTACTTAAGAATAATAGAATTATCCGTAAAACAAATCGTTCGGGTGGTTTAGAAGGTGGAATGACCAATGGATCGACAATTGTACTTCGTGCAGCGATGAAACCAATTTCCACACTTGCACATCCATTACGCTCAGTTGATCTGAAAACTATGAAACCAGTCAAATCGCGATATGAACGTTCGGATGTATGTGCAGTTCCAGCTGCATCGATTGTTGCTGAAGCTGTTGTAGCTGTACCATTGGCAAATGCTTTACTTGAAAAGTATGGTGGTGATTCATTAACAGAAGTAAAAAACAGGTTAATAAACGAATTAGAATGATAATATCGATTCACTTGCTTCTCTATATCGTATATACTATATTTTTTATGTCAGTTCACTGATAACAAAAATTAAAATGGCACAAGAGAAAGGAGGTGCCGGTCTTCAGTAAATTTGACAAGACACTTCATTCGAATGGTAAGTTAAGTCGCAAAGTATTAGTACTTAACAATAATTACGAACCTTTAAGTATCTGTAACGTTAAAAAAGCACTTATTCTTCTCTATTTAGGAAAAGCTGAGTTAATAGCAGCATGTGAGGGGAAGTATCTTCGTTCTGTATCGACAACATTTGCATATCCAAGTATAGTACGCTTAGCAAAATACGTTCACGTACCACATAAAACTATAGTATTATCAAGAAAAAATATTCTACGTCGCGATGGTCACCGATGTCAGTATTGTGGCCGGTCTGATGTGACTTTAACTGTTGATCATATTATTCCTCGTTCACGGGGAGGAAATGATACGTGGGAAAATCTTGTTGCAGCGTGTGTACATTGTAATAATAAAAAGGGAGATCGTACACCACACGAAGCAAATATGAAACTATTACGAAAACCAATACGGCCTAGCCACGTTATGTTTATTCGTCACTTTGTGGGGGTAGTTGACGATGAGTGGAAGCCATACCTGTTTATGAATTAATAATTCAATGCGAAGAGAAATATTTTTTTCCTATCTCCCAACTTTTTTCCGTATTTTAAATAAAACAACAATGAACTAATATTATAAAAGGAGTTTGTTGAATACTATGCGCAAAAAGGTAATTTTAAGCGGAATGCGTCCGACCGGAAAATTGCATCTTGGCCATTTAACCGGTGCACTTGAAAATTGGGTTGCTATGCAGGGGGAGTATCAGAATTATCACCTTATTGCTGATTATCATGCATTAACAACAAATCCTGAAACAAGCGATATTTATCAGAATTCAATCGATATGCTCATCGATTGGCTGGCAGCAGGTCTTGATCCAAAACAAAGTCCAATGTTTCGACAATCACAGATTAAAGAACATACAGAATTATTTCTCATTTTTTCGATGCTTATAACAACATCACGCTTGGAACGCAACCCAACATTAAAAGAGCAGGTGCGTGATCTTGAAATGGATACAATAACGTATGGTCATCTTGGCTATCCTGTTCTACAGGCTGCCGATATTTTACTGTATAAAGGGGAAGTTGTACCTGTCGGAGAAGATCAATTACCCCACATTGAAATTACACGTGAGTTAGCACGCAGATTCAATGCACAGTATTCACCACAATCACCTGTTTTTCCTGAACCGGAAGGTAAATTAACAAAATATGCACGGCTTCCTGGACTTGATGGTAAGAGAATGAGTAAGTCGCTTGGAAACACAATCCTTTTGTCGGATACACCTGAAACAATTCAAAAAAAGCTGAAAGGAGCGGTTACAGATCCTCAGAAAGTGCGAAAAGGTGACCCGGGAAGACCAGATATTTGTCTTGTGTTTTCTTACCACACAAAATTTAATTCTCAGGAAGTTAATCAAATCAAAACTGATTGTCAGCAGGGTACATTAGGATGTGTTGATTGTAAAAAAATGTGTGCACAAAAAATAATTGAAACACTTACGCCACATCGAGAAAAACGAGCATACTACGAATCTCATCTTAATGAAGTGAAGGATATTCTACATGATGGTGAAAACCGTGCACGTGCAGTTGCTGTTCAGACAATGACAGAAGTACGTGAAGCAATGAAAATGGGATAGAATGTATACTATTAAATTACAAGACTTCGAAGGACCTCTTGATCTTCTGCTGTTCTTCATTAAACGTGATGAATTGGATATTTACGATATTCCGATTGCACGAATTACAAAAGAATTTCTCGATTACTTGCATTACATGCAGGAACTCGATCTTGAAATTGCTGGTGAATTTCTGGTAATGGCTGCAGAACTAATGCAAATAAAAGCTAAAATGCTATTACCACCGGAACATAATGATGAGGAAGAAGAAATTGACCCACGAACAAGTTTAGTGCAACGATTGGTAGAATATAAGCGTTTCAAAGAAATGGCTTTAGAAATGAAACAATTGGAGGAACAACAGTTAAAAGTGTTCTATCGAGGTTATTACAACGCTGATTCTTATACCGTCGAAGAAGAAACAGCTGAAGACTTAATAAGAGATGTAACTTTTTTTGATCTTATTGCATCATTTAAATATGCAATGGAAAGAATGCCAAAGCGATCAGTGCATGAAATTATTCGAATTAATGTTACTATTGAAGAGCAAATAGCATACCTCGAACAGTATTTTCAGCGTCGTTCTGAAGCAACATTTTATGAAATTGTAAAAGATTTTGTTGAAAAAATCAGAATAGTTGTTACTTTTTTAGCATTACTCGAATGTATAAGAATGAAAAAGGTGATTGTACGGCAAAAAGAACCATTTGGTGATGTCTCAATTATTAGAAACATTACTGAAACACAAGAATTAATCGGTGAAGCCTGATGCAGGAAGAAACAACCATATCGAATAATGCCGAATTAAAGATTCCGACAACAATGAAGGCGCTCATCGAAGCATTAATTTTTGCTGCTCGAGAACCTCTTTCTATTGCGCAGTTACGTACTATATACAATGGTGAGGGGCGACAAAATCAATCTCAACAACTTGACGCTGAAACAATTCGTTCTATTGTAAACGAATTAAATAAAGAATATGAACAAGCAGATAGACCATATAGAATTATCACAATAGCAGGTGGTTTTCAATTTGCAACCAGATCTGAATATGCAGACTGGCTGGGACGACTTCACAAAGAACAGGGGCGTAAAAAACTTTCACAATCAGGCATCGAAACACTTGCTATTATTGCATATAAACAGCCAATTACCAAGGCTGAAATTGAAAAAATCAGAGGTGTAAACTGCGATTATGTTCTGAAAACTTTACTCGAAAAAGAGCTTATAACAGTAACTGGTCGTGCAGAAGCAGTGGGGCGTCCATTGCTTTATGGTACAACACGCGAATTTCTTAAACACTTTGGTTTAAATGATATAACCGATTTACCACGACCGCGCGAAATTGAAGAAATATTAGGCGAAAGTCAGTTCGAAACAGAACGCCGAATGCTTGAAGCTCAGGCTGCTGCTGATGCAATGAAAAAAGAACAGGAAGAATTTAAAAGCAGATTACCACATATTCCTAAAAAGAAAGCTGAGCTTGAACAGAAACCTGCTCAAATTGTATCTCGTCTGAAAATCCGTGAAATAAAAATCGTCAAGAAAAGTGAAAACCTTCAGCAGGAAAGTATAAACTTTGATCAGGATAAACCAAAAGAAGATGTACCTGTTATTACTCATGAGGATATTCAAAAAAATGAGTTAACAGATGGTAACCGATTAAACACAGATAATACAAAAATTATTATTCCCCAACAAAGTTTACAAACCGATACTGTTTCAGCGCAGGAAATTAACGTTGAGCAACAAATTGTTGATCATTCAGGATCTGATGTACAAGAACATGGGAATCATTTAATACCAGAAACAAATCAAACAACGAAAGAAGAAATATCTGAATCCACTGTTCAAAAGGAAGCTGATGTGGTAGTGAATTCTGTTGAAATACAACAAAGCGATAATTTAGAAACCAATGCTAATGATGAACAACAACACTTTGAACCAGTAGATCGTGGAGTAAATTCTGTTGAGCAATTAAGTACTCCGGACGAAACCACAGACATACGTTATGAAAATACAAACGAATTAACCGGTCCAGGAATTGAAGTAAAAGAACCAACTCATAAGACACGATGGCAGGTATGGAAAGAAAAGATACAGGGATTCATCAGAAAACTATTCGTTTAAACCGTTATTTAGCTATGGCGGGTGTAGCATCGCGTCGGAAGAGTGATGAACTTATTTTAAACGGAACCGTAAAAGTTAACGGTAAAGTAGTCGATGAACCCGGAGTTCAGGTTAATCCGGAAACTGATACAGTAACTGTTCGAGGAAGAATTGTAACTCCGATACAGAAAAAGATTTATATACTAATGAATAAACCAAAAGATACCATCACTACGATGAAAGATGAACAGGGACGAACTACCGTGATGGATTATATTAAAACAAAATACCGCGTTTTCCCAGTAGGTCGGCTTGACAGAAATACAACTGGTGTATTGTTATTTACAAACGATGGTGATTTTGCAAATGCACTTTTACATCCAAAATATGAAATTGAAAAAGTATATCGTGTAACGCTCGACAAGCAATTTACCGATGTTGACTTGCAAAAGTTAAGAAAAGGTGTGAACTTGGAAGATGGATTAGCAAAACCACGCTCTGCAGCTATAATTGAAGGTTCAAAACGAAAAAAAGTTCTTCTGACAATTTCTGAAGGAAGAAATAGAGAAGTGCGACGAATTTTTGACAAGTTAGGTTACAAAGTTAAACAGCTGGACAGAGTTATTTTTGCCGGCTTAACTCCGCTTGGTGTTCCGCGGGGTAAATGGCGTTTTCTAACAGATCAGGAAGTTCAGGAATTAAAAAAACAACTAGGATTAAAGTAAACTATGAATTTTTGTCGATCAAGTGGAATTCTTTTACACATCACATCTTTACCCGGACCCTGCAGTTCCGGCGATTTAGGACCATCTGCATACCATTTTGTTGATTGGTTGAAGGTAGCTGGTCAAACATATTGGCAGGTGTTGCCTTTATGCCCTATAGGTTATGGCAATTCGCCGTATATGGGCCTTTCAGCATTTGCAGGAAATCCTCTTCTGATCGATTTGATGGAATTGTATGAACAAGGTTGGTTAGCAGAATCGGATACAACTTATATTACTCACAATCCACATAGTGTCGATTACGAGCATGTGTCAGCGTTCCGAATGATGATGCTTCGGAAAGCAGCATACAATTTTTTCAAATCCTCTTCTATTCGTAGAAATTACTATGATGAGTTTTGTGAAAAAGAATCCTATTGGTTAGAAGACTACGCTTTATTTCAGGCTCTTAACGAGCAGTATCATGGGGTTCAATGGACAGAGTGGGATGTTGAGTTAAGAAGAAGAGATCCAAAAGCCCTTGAATCAGCAAGAGCAGACTTTGCTTATCTTGTTGAATTTCATAAGTTTACACAATGGACATTCTATCGTCAGTTTAATAGGTTAAGAGAATATGCACACAGTAAAGGCATAAAAATAATCGGAGATTTACCAATCTTTTTATCGCATCATAGTTCTGATGTATGGGCTCATCAGGAATATTTTAAGCTCGATGACGACGGAAATCCGCTTTCAGTGGCCGGTGTACCACCCGATTACTTTAGCGAAACAGGTCAACGATGGGGGAATCCATTGTATAAGTGGGACAAGATGAAAGAAGATAATTATAGTTGGTGGATTAAGCGATTTAAAAAGGCATTCGAACTGTATGATGTAATACGTATAGATCATTTTCGTGGTTTTGAATCATATTGGGAAATTCCGGCTACAGAAGAAACCGCTGTTAACGGAGCGTGGAAAAAAGGACCAGGCAAAAACTTTTTTAAAATTGTAAAACAAAAACTTGGGGACCTTCAAATAATCGCAGAAGATTTAGGTATCATTACACAAGAAGTAAAAAGACTTCGTCAGGAACTGGGTTTTCCGGGAATGCGTGTATTACAGTTTGCTTTTAATGGTGGAGTTGATAATGATTATTTACCACACCGCTATGAGCGAAATACTGTCGTATACACCGGTACGCACGATAATGATACAACGGTTGGTTGGTATCAAAATGCGACAGAGCACGAAAGAGATTTTGTGAGGCGTTATTGTCAGACAGATGGTACGGAAATTCACTGGGATCTGATTCGTCTTGCTCTTCAGTCTGTAGCAGATATTGTATTAATACCATTTCAGGATGTTTTAGGCTTAGGTTCAGAAGCACGAATGAATACGCCTGCTACCGTAGAGGGAAACTGGCAGTGGCGTTTTACATGGGATCAGGTTCATCCAAATGCTGCTAACAGATTGCACGAACTTTCAGCACTCTACGAACGTTGTCATACATCAAACTAACACTTATTGTAATATATCACATTGGTTAATGTTATGGAGAACAAACATCTGAATCAGGAACTACATCAAGAGGCTCAAAAAGAATTAAACGATCTAATGATCCGACGTCATGAGGAGTTACAACATCTTATATCAATGAATATCAATCCATATCCTTACGAGTTTCCACGAAATGCATTTTCAAAAGAAATTATTGAATCCTTCACAGACGATGCGCCTCAACGTACAGTATCGGTTGCAGGACGAATAATGAGCATCCGACGGATGGGGAAAGCATCCTTTTGTCATATTCAGGATTCTCAAGGGCGTATTCAAATATACCTGAAGAAGGATGATTTAGGTGCAATGTACGATGCCTTTAAACTAATGGATATCGGAGATATCATTGGTGTTCAGGGATATGTATTTCGTACAAAAATGGGCGAAGTATCTATTCATGCTCAACAGCTGGAACTGCTCGCAAAATCCTTACGACCTTTACCGGTTGTAAAAGAAAAGATAGATGAAAACGGAAACCGAGTTGTTTACGATCCGTTCTCTGATAAAGAATTACGATATCGCCAGCGGTATGTTGATTTAATAGTCAATCCGGAAGTCCGAGAAGTTTTTATAAAGAGAAGTAAAATTATAAGCACTATCCGAAAATTCTGTGACGATCGTGGTTACCTGGAGGTCGAAACACCGGTTCTTCAGCCAATCTACGGTGGAGCCTCTGCGCGTCCGTTTATTACACATCATAATGCACTTGATATTGACTTCTATCTTCGTATTGCTGATGAGCTATATCTCAAACGACTTATTGTTGGTGGATTCGACGGTGTGTATGAAATATCAAAGGACTTCCGAAATGAAGGAATGGATCGTACGCACAATCCAGAATTTACAATGATGGAATTATATGTTGCATACAAAGATTATCGCTGGATGATGTCGTTTGTAGAGGAACTTATATCAACTGTTGCTGTTGCAGTAAACGGTACGACGAAACTTCGGGTAGGTCAAATTGAAATAGACTTTGCACCTCCATGGAAAAGAATGACAATGTACGAAGCAATAAAAGAGTATACGCATCAGGATATAGAAGGTAAACACGAAGAAGAACTACGCGCAATTGCAAAAGAGCTTCACGTTGAAATTGAGCCAAGCACAGGCGTCGGAGCTATAATCGATGAAATATTTAGCGAAAAAGTTGAACCTCATCTTATACAACCAACATTTATTATGGATTATCCCTTAGAAATGTCACCACTAGCTAAAAAGCATCGTACAAAACCTGGAGTGGTTGAGCGTTTCGAAGTTATAGTTAATGGTAAAGAATTGTGCAACGCCTTTTCTGAACTAAATGATCCAATTGATCAAAGAGCCCGTTTTGAAGAACAGATGAAATTAAGAGCCAGAGGCGATCAGGAAGCTCATGTTTTAGATGAAGATTTCCTTCGTGCGCTTGAATATGGAATGCCTCCGACTGCAGGACTTGGTATTGGTATCGATCGTTTGACAATGCTTCTCACAAATCAAGATTCAATCCGTGATGTTATTTTCTTCCCGCAAATGAAACCAGAGTAGGTGAATGTGTGCTGATATCGGAATCACACTTTTTTACTTTTATTATGTTTTCTTGTACCTTTAATTATACAAATAAGGGAACTAAGAATTTACTAAAGGAATATGGTAATGTACATCGCCAAAAAATTCGGGCGTGTCAGTAACGTAATAGAAAGAATGAGGGTTTATAGTATGAAAAAACGTTTTTCTCTAATTACAGTTTCCTTGTTAATGTTAATATGTTTGTTCATCGGTGCCGGATTGGGCAAACTTATTTCTGCTGACAATATTTATACTCAAATCAAAAAATTCGGTGATATACTGAGCTTTATCGATAAGAATTATGTTGATCCGGTAGATACCGGTAAACTTACTCAGGCAGCAATTGAAGGAATGCTTAACTCACTTGATCCACATTCTGTCTATATTCCTCCAAAGCAGTACGAAAGAGTTGTTGAGGAATTTAAAGGAAAATTTGAAGGTGTTGGCATAGCATTTCGGGTTATCAATGATACTATTACCGTTGTTGAACCTATTGCCGGCGGACCTTCGGCTCGTTTAGGAATTCTATCGAACGACAGGATTGTTAAAATTAACGATTCGTCGGCAATCAAATTTACAGACGAACAGGTAATGAAAAGTTTACGCGGACCAAAAGGAACAAAAGTCAAAGTAACAATCAGACGTCCAGGCGTACAGGAATTACTTGACTTTGAAATCATTCGCGACATTATCTCGATTTACAGTATCGATGCTGCATTGATGATCAATAACGAAGTTGGCTATATACGTGTTAATCAGTTTAAAGAAACTACTAACAAGGAAGTCGAAGCTGCTCTCGATAAATTAACACAGCAGGGGATGAAAAAACTCATTCTCGATCTCCGTGATAACGGAGGTGGTTATCTCGATGAAGCAGTGAAAATGGCAGATCAATTTTTATCAGGCGGTACAAAAGACAATCTTCGAACCATTGTTTACACAAAGGCCCGAAGACCTGAGTTTGAAGAAAGTTACTATGCTGTTACCGGCGACCGCTACGAAAAGTTGCCGATTATCGTTTTAGTCAATAATGCTTCTGCAAGTGCCAGTGAAATTGTTGCTGGTGCACTTCAGGATTGGGACAGGGGCTTAATTGTTGGTGAAGTAACCTTTGGCAAAGGCTTAGTACAACGTCAAATACCGTTGGGAGATGGTTCCGCTTTCAGATTAACGGTTGCCCGATACTACACTCCAAGCGGAAGACTCATTCAAAGACCATACGAAGGGAAAAATAAAATTGAATACCAACTGGAAGCATTCCAACGTGACGAAGAAGAAGGTGATAACATCAGCCATCAGAAAGAAGAAAAGTCTGATACTACATTGCCGAAGTACAAAACATTTGGTGGCAGAACAGTTATCGGAGGTGGTGGAATAACACCAGATTATGTTGTCAAATCGGGTAACGTAACAGGACTTGTGCAAACAATTTTCCGGCGCAATATATTCTACGATTTTGCTAAAGAATATGTTGAAGGTCCTGGTGCATTCTTACGTACAAAATTCGGAAAAGATGTAAGTGCATTCAAGAATGAATTTATAATTTCAGAAGATATAATGGCGCAATTTATAAAGACAGTCGAGTCAAAAGGAATAACAGTAGATCAGAAAGAATATGAAAAAGATAAAGAATATATTCGTGCACGGTTAAAAGCACACATTGCGCAGTGGCTTTTTGGACTCGAGGGATATATCTATGTTATTCTCGACATCGATCAGCAATTCCAGAAAGCATTGACATTATTTACCGAAGCCGAAACAATGCTGAAAAAATTTAACAGTAAAAAGTAACAGGATATAACGTGAATAAAAACGATAAATATTTCTCATCGCAGGCAAAAATGTTTTATGTTGCATTAATTTTTTTATTAAACACTTTCATAGTTCAACCGACAGTTTCGTTAGCTGCAAGTCACTCAGCAAAATCTCCATTGAATATTGATCCTGAAGCTATGCTTCAGATCGGAGAAGAACTTGAATACAGTGTCCATTATTCTTTTTTTAATATCGGTACAATCAGATTAAAAATTATCGACAAAACGAAGGAAAATGGAAAAGTAATTTACTCAGCTTCTGCATTCATGGATTCAAATCCGGCACTTTCGTGGCTTGTTAACCTTCATGTACGTTTTTTCAGTAAGTTCGATCGTGAAATATTTTCCTATGAATGGATAGGTGAAGACAGTACAACACGGGATATTAGTTACCAGATTCTACGCTTTAAGTACGATACAAATACTATGTTTTATGAAAGCGGTAAAAAGCGAGGTAGTAAAACGTATATACTTACTAAAGATACGGTAACTGTTTCTCAGAAGTGTCAGGATGGTCTTTCGTTGTTTTATTATGCACGTGCATACCTCCATCAACAACAACAGGTAACAGTACCAACGTGTATTGAAAATAAAGAGAGACGTACACTAATAAATTTTCTCAATGAACGTACAAAAGTTAAAATTGATTCTGTTGATTATCCTATAGATTGCAAACGTTTTGAAGGCACGGCCGATTTTACAGGAATTTTCGGATTAACTGGAGGTTTTGAAGGTTGGTTTAGTAACGATGAAGCAGCAGTACCGATAACAGCACGTTTAAAAGTTATACTTGGAAGTGTTTATGTAGAGCTTCGACGCTGGAACAGAAATAACTGGATGCCTCCTCGTTGGAGTAATTAAAATGAGTAGTATTCTACCGTATAATGCACTATATCCTATAATTCATCCATCTGTTTATATTGCTGAAGGTGCCAGGATTATTGGAAATGTATGTTTAGAAGAAAATGCCAGTGTCTGGTTCAATGCTGTTGTACGTGGAGACATTAATTCCATTCACATTGGCAAAGGTACAAACATACAAGATCTTTCCGTAATTCATGTGACACAGAATAACTTTCCAGTGGTTGTAGGTAATTATACTACCATTGGTCATAGAGCAGTAATTCATGGATGTACGATAGGTGATTATACATTGATTGGAATGGGTTCTGTACTTCTCGATGGTGTACGGGTGGGTACAAATGTTATCATAGCTGCTGGGTCAGTTGTGCTTGAACATACCGAAATTCCTAATGGTGTTCTAGTTGCAGGAGTACCAGCAAAAATCAAGCGTACACTTACCGAAGAAGAACGTACCAATATCCGGCAATCGGCTTACCACTATATTGACTATGCACGAAAATATGTGGAAGAAAAAGAAAGGGTGCGATTATGAAATTAACATTCTGGGGTGTGCGGGGTTCTATTCCAACTCCCGGCAAACACACTGTACGCTACGGTGGCAATACACCATGTATTGAACTTCGTCTTGATGACGATAAACTCATTATATTAGACGCTGGTACCGGAATCAGAAATTTGGGTGACTATCTCATCAACAGTGGGGAGTCTGTCAATGCGTATATACTTATTTCGCATCCGCACTGGGATCATATACAAGGTTTTCCCTTCTTTAAACCAGCTTTTATACCTGGCAACGAATTGACAATTGTCGGAACCGATAGAGCAGAAAAACCACTGAGTGAAATTATTGCTGAACAGATGAATCGGATTTACTTTCCTGTTCAACTCCATGATTTGAAAGCAAAAATAAATTTTATTCCGATTAAGGAAGAGGGGGAATTAAAAATATACGATGCAACAGTTAAAATGATCTTCGTAAATCATCCGGGTTTTACCGTTGGTTACCGGCTTGAGTATAAAGGAAAAACCTTAGTCTATATAAGCGACAACGAACCTTTCGATAAAGCAGCAGCTGAATCATTTACAAACTTCGAAACAAAAGTAAAAGAAAAGTTTTTATCGAATCCCGAGAATCCGAATAAAAGGATCTTTGATTTTTGTACAGATGCCGATGTATTGATCCACGATACTACATATGCTCCTGAAGAATATATTGATCGTGTCGGATGGGGACACTCTGATTATTTATTCGCACTGCGTGTAGCCTCTGAGGGTAGTGTTAAGAGGTTGTTCCTTTTCCATCACGACCAGAATCATAGCGACGACAAGGTAGACGAAATATTAAAAAAATGTAAAAAAGAAATAAAAAGCCGTGGGTATAAATTTGAATGTGAAGCTGCAATTGAAAACACAACAATTACAATCTAAGCTTGACATTCAGTAACACTGAAGGTATATTGGCAATAATAAGGAATTAAGTTTTACTTATAATTCTATGAATATCGAATTTTCAACATCAGATATTAAACGAATTGCAAAAGTTCTCCGTTCAAAGCCCCAACAGACAAATGAATGTATTCGATTTGAAGTAGGTAAAGAAGAGCATGGACGAAAGCTTTCGTTAGAAATTTATCGTAACATTCCGATTGGTGAACGAAAAGGTCACCTCATATCCGTCTATACACCTACTGCTCACTTGCAATTACATTTCTGTACAGCATATGTTGTTAGTTCATTACTGGGTGAAGTAACGTTTGTAGGCGAAACAAATGGAAAAATTTCTGGATTAACAATTGAACGGGAGGGAGGATGCTCGTTGTATGCTAATGTTGACCGGTCGACTGTCTCCGGTAACTTTACAACACTTGGCCCTGAAGTAATTCTTTCAAGTATTGCGTTGTCTCTGACAGAATTTTCTGCTGAAGAGAGTAAAAGGAAAAAATCTGCTTCAAAAAAAGGGAGCCGGAGTAAACGTTCCTGATGATTGTTGTATCACATACACATCCCTTCTTACGGTTTCCAAAATCGAAAGCTATTTCAGTTATAAAAAAAGTGTATAAGGGTGAAAAAGTGACATCAGTACCAACAGTATCAGTGGTTTTTACGACTGATAAACAGATATTGGCACTAAACAAAAAGTACTTGCGTCATAATTATATAACAGATATAATTACATTTTCTTTAATCGATAACATCAGTCCAGAGGTCGAAATGTATATCAATTTAGATGCTGCGCGACGCCAGGCCAAAGAATATGGAGTTCCTTTTCAACACGAAGTCCAGCGTCTTATTATTCATGGAATTCTTCATACCGTAGGGTATGACGATAAAAATTCAAAAGAACGATCAATTATGCATCAACGCGAAAATATTTACTTATCATAAAGGAAATAAATGCAGGAACGTATTGTCGAAATAATAATGTATTTAATGAACGAATTGAGATCGAACAAAAAATTGAGTGATATTGATGTATCATCTCTTGAGCATGATGGTTATACACAAACCGAAATAACAACAGCTTTTACATGGATATTGGAACAGCTATTGAGCGAACGTGAGTATATTCAAGGACATACAATTCGAAGTAATTCAATTCGTCAATTAAATGAATATGAAAAAAGAACACTTAAACCGGAAGCTTATGGTTACCTCTTACAATGTTTTCAATTAGGTCTTCTGACAAATGATGATATTGAGGAAATTTTAGAACAAATTGTTATTGCAGGTTTTTCAACCATCGGATTGCCCGAAATAAAAATGGTTGTAGCAGGCATTTTGCTCGGAAATGATAGAAACGATCAGTCAAGTAATCTGAATACCAATGAAACAATCCATTGAGTAACAGAAAAATGGAAAAATCTCTTATTATCGTAGAATCACCAGCGAAAGCAAAAACTATCAACAAATACCTTGGCAAAGAGTATGTTGTTGAAGCATCAGTTGGACATATCAAAAATTTACCCAAAAGTAAATTAAGTGTAGATGTTGACAATGGTTTTGAAGTAACCTATGAAACCATCAAAGGCAAGGAAGAGGTTATTGAAAAACTTCGGAATCGTGCACAACAAGCAAAAGCTGTCTATATAGCAACCGACCCTGACCGTGAAGGCGAAGCTATTGCTGCTCATCTAGCAGAGGTGATAGAGCCGGTAAATAAAAAAATAAAGCGTGTGCTTTTCCACGAAATCACTGAACATGGAATACATGAAGGGATGGCTCAACCAAAAGAAATTGACAAGCATCTTGTACTGTCACAACAGGCACGACGCGCCATGGACAGGCTCGTTGGATATAAAGTTTCTCCATTTATCTGGAAAACGGTTTACTACGGCCTTTCAGCCGGACGTGTACAGTCGGTTGCACTTCGGTTAATTTGTGAACGTGAAGAACAGATTCGATCTTTTGTACCACAGGAATATTGGTCAATTATTGCCGAGTTTCTGACTCCGTCAAATGAAAAATTCTTGGCAAAACTATCAAAAATTGCCGATCAGGAACCTCAAATTCCTGATGAAACAACAATGAAAGGATATGCCGACGATATCAGGAAACAAAATTTTTACATTAAGGCAATTACCAAGAAAACTGTCAAACGGAATCCTTATCCTCCTTTTATCACCAGTACGTTACAACAAGAAGCAGCACGACGATTACGTTTTTCTGCAAAACGTACTATGACACTTGCTCAGAAGCTATATGAAGGTGTTGAACTTGGTGAAGAAGGATTAACAGGTCTTATTACATATATGCGCACAGATTCCACTCGCTTGAGCGAAACTGCTGTGGCAGAAGTGCGTGATTATATTTATTCGAACTACGGTAAAGAGTATGTACCCAAAGAGCCACGACTTTTTAAGAAAGGGAAAGCTTCTCAGGATGCTCACGAAGCAATAAGACCAACTTCGATAAAATATTCTCCAAAGTATGTAAAAAAATATCTTGATAAAGATTTGTATGCATTATATGAACTCATCTGGAATCGTTTTGTTGCATGCCAGATGGCAGCAGCTGAGTTTGAACAAATTACAGTAGATATAATCGGCGGAGATTATTTATTCAGAGCAACAGATCAGGTTCCAACTTTCAGAGGCTTTTTACAGGTATTTGATGATGTAGAGGAAGAAAATGGTTCATCAACAGAAGACTCTGATCCGAAATCTTCAATCCCCCAATCTCTTAAGGATGGTCAGTTACTGGATATAACAGAAATCATACCACGACAACATTTCACAAAGCCTCCGGCGCGTTATACTGAGGCATCGTTAGTGAAGGAACTGGAATCACTCGGCATTGGTAGACCCAGCACGTATGCAATTATTGTATCTACTGTGATCGATCGAAAGTATGTTGAACAGAAAGACAGAAAGTTATATGCAACAGATCTGGGAATGCAGGTGAATAAGCTTTTAATAACATTTTTTCCTGAAATATTTAATGTCAAGTTTACAGCAAAGATGGAAGAGGAACTCGATACAATTGCCTCAGGGAAAAATGAGTATGTAACCGTGATGCGAGACTTTTACGAGCCATTTCATAGAGCAGTGGAAAAAGCATCGGGTTTAGCAACAAGCATCAAACGATCTTTGCAGGAAGAAACAAATGAGCTATGTGAGCTTTGCGGTAAACCGATGATTATAAAATGGGGAAGAAACGGAAGATTTATGGCATGCTCTGGTTATCCTGAGTGCAAAAATACAAAACCACTTGCAGAAGAAGCAGAATTACAGGAAATTCATGCCGGAGAAAAATGTGAACTGTGTGGAAGTGAAATGCTTGTTAAAAGTGGACGTTTTGGTACTTTTTTGGGGTGTTCAAACTATCCAAAATGTACCAATACTAAACCCATAACAACGGGTATCCAGTGTCCAAAATGTAAAGAGGGAAAACTTGTAGAAAAGAAAACAAAAAAACGAAAAAGAATTTTCTATGGTTGCTCGCGTTACCCTGAGTGCGATTTTGCATCGTGGGATAAGCCCGTTGATCAACAGTGTCCGCAATGTGAGAATAGTTATATGGTTTTAAAGTATTCACAATCGAAAGGGGAATATATTCAGTGCCCCGAATGTAAATATCAAATAATCAAATCCGATGAGTTAGCTGCAAGTGCTTGAATATGGAACGACACCTTAGAAATTTCCTCGAAAATCTAGAGAATCAAAGAAATTATTCAGTCCATACCGTCATATCGTATAATACAGACCTTACAGCATTTATTGCATATGTAAAAAAAAATAATATCAACGACATTGGTGAAGTCGATAAACAATTATTAAGAACGTATGTTGCAGAACTGATTGCTTCGGATTTTGAACCGTCAAGTGTAGCAAGAAAAATTGCGTCGTTAAAGTCTTTCTTTAAATATTTGAAAAAGCAAAAAGTTATACAGACTAATCCTGCCACTCTTCTAGTGGCTCCGCGCAGATCTAAACGCTTGCCATCGGTATTAGATGAACAGGCAATGGAACAACTTCTTCAACAACCTGATCGATCTACAGACATCGGAAAAAGAGATGCAGCAATTTTAGAATTGTTTTATAGTAGTGGAATTCGATTGAGTGAATTATTACAATTGAATGTGGGAGATTTAAATATATCGGAGCAGGTTATTAAAGTACAGGGCAAAGGAAATAAGCAACGGATAGTACCTGTGGGAAAAAAAGCAATTGAAGCAATTAACGAGTATCTGAAAATACGTACAGACATTTCATCGACCGGTAACTATACGTTGATTCCAATGTTTGTTACGGAGAAAGGAAAGCGGATGTACCCGCAACTTGTACGTTCAATTGTAAAAGAATACATCACACGTGTTTCAGAAATACAGAAAAAAAGTCCACATGTGTTGCGGCACACATTTGCAACTCACTTACTCAACAGAGGTGCTGATTTACGTGCTGTTAAGGAGCTTCTTGGTCACGAAAGTATTTCGACAACACAAATATATACCCATGTGGCTACAGAACAATTAAAAGCGGTCTACCGGAAAGCACATCCAAAAGCTTAAAATAAAATAACAGAGGAGACATAACATGAATATCAAAGTAACTTCGAGGCATTTTAGAGCTAAAGACGAGCTTTTAGAATATGCAGAAAATGCAGTGGAAAGCTTAGAACACTATTACGATGGAATAACAAGAACAGATGTGATCTTATCATTTGAAGGTTCTGAGAATGAGGTAAAAGTTGCAGAAATAAATGTAAAAGTATATAACCAGGTACTTAGCTCTGTCGTTAAAACAGATGATTTTCAAAAGTCCATCGATCAGGCTGTTAAAAAGTTAACAGTTCAACTAAAGAAATACAAAGATAAGCTTCACGCCAAGAAACGAAAAGTTGTAAGAAAAACAAGAGCGAAGGAATAATTTTGTGAAAGGGTGGTGGTATGCCACTTACAAATATCAAGGAAACCCGAAAAAGCAGCATCTCTGTATCATATCTGTATGAAGTCAACAAAGAAAGATTAAAACTTAAAACTCTTAATGGCGAAATAGGTTTTTATAAGGAAATATCCGATAAAAACATACACCGCCCAGGTCTTGCTCTTGCAGGATATGTTGAGCTGTTCACATATAATCGTGTTCAGATATTTGGTAATACAGAGATGCGCTACCTCAATCATCTGAGTAAGCCAGAACGTATCAATGCTTTCGAAACAATATTTCGTTTTGACATTCCTTGTATCATTATTACGAATGATAATCTTCTGGAAGACGATCTCCTTAAGATTGCTACAGAAAAAAAAGTTTCTGTTTTTCAAACACCGTTTGAAACTACAAAACTTGTTTATTTTCTCAGTGATTTTCTAGACGATCAGTTTTCACCTCAAACAGTAATCCATGGTTCGTTTATAGATGTCTATGGAGTTGGTGTTTTAATTACTGGTCGTTCGGGAATTGGCAAAAGTGAGGTTGCTCTGGATTTAGTAGAGCGTGGCCATCGTCTGGTTGCTGATGATATTGTGATGGTTGTACGGAAAGGGGAGGGAATATTGATTGGAACAGGATCTGATGTTGTAAAACACTTTATGGAAATACGTGGTTTAGGGCTTATCGATGTGCGTGCAATTTTTGGAATTCGTTCAATCAGATACCAGAAAAGGATAGAAATACTGGTAGAGCTTGAAGATTGGAAGCAGGATGAGGAATATACCCGCACCGGCCTTGAACATGGTAAAATTTCGATATTGGAAGTACCAATTCCTCACATTAAACTCCCAATTTTCCCTGGAAAGAATATTACTGTAATAGTTGAAGTTGTTGCACTTGATTACCTTCTGAAACGCTATGGCTATGATGCAGCAAAAGCATTTGCAAAACGACTCGATGCTGCAATAGCACAAAAATCAAAAGGAAAGGCCGCAATAGACTATTTTGAACACGATTTTGAGTAAATTTTTAACTTTATATTGTTCAATTCTTGACAAAAGTGAAATATTTTCATAACTTCACGCAGCGTTTGGTAAGAAAAAAATGTAAACCCCGGCAAATAAAAAGGAACAGTAATGAAACCCAATAAGAAGGCTCTCTATAAATTTTCGCCAGAGGACTTAGCCTTTGTAAAGGTTCAATGGGGGAGAACCAAGCTTTTGATATCTGGCATTATATTATGTCTTGTTTTACTGGCAACAATCTATGGGGTTAATCAGTATTATGGTGATGTCTTAGGTTTAGCATATATTCAGCAAAATGCACTTGTTTACGAAAACAAGATTTTAAAGGAACAATTAAATTATCTTACAAATAAAATTGAAGATATTCAGAAAATAATTGCTAAACTTAACGAACAGGGAAATGAGTTACGACTGCTTGTAAATTTACCAAAACTAGATACCGATATTCAAAAGGTAGGTATTGGTGGAGTTGAAGAGCGTATCGATTTCACATCATCCTCAGAAATCAATGATGTTCTCAACAATTTAAGGACACTTGTCAACAAAGCAGAACGTGAAATATATCTTCAACGTACAAGTTATGAAGCTGTAGTAAAAATGTATGAGCATAACAAAGTAAAATTCGATCATTTACCCGCAATTAAACCAGCTGAAGGATATTTTTCGCCAAATAGTTTTGGAATTCGTCTTCACCCTATTCTTGGTATCTATCGAATGCATGAAGGAATTGATATAACAAACGAGATTGGTACACCTGTGTACGCTACGGGTAATGGTGTAGTATCTTTTGCGGGTCGACAAATTGGATTGGGTTTAACAATAGAAATCAATCATGGTTTCTCTATTAAAACAGTTTACGGACATCTTTCGAAAATTCTTATTCGTGAAGGACAATCTGTCAAACGTGGTGAAATGATTGGAAGAATGGGCAATACCGGACTTTCAAGCGGACCTCATCTTCACTACGAAGTAAGAATCAACGGTATTGCTCAAAATCCTATTGATTATTTCTTTAATGACATACATCCATCAACAATAGCACGACAATGAAAGGGAGTGATAGCATATGATTTGGACCATAGAGCTTGCTTCATATCTTGATGATGCTCCTTGGCCTGCAACTAAAGAAGAGCTAATCGATTACGCAATACGTACAGGAGCCCCGACACAGGTAATTCAAAACCTTGAGGAGCTTGAAGATTCCGATGAACCGTACGAAAGTATAGAAGAAATCTGGCCAGACTATCCAACCGACGAAGATTTCTTCTATGAAGATGAACAGGAATATTGATTCCTGGTTGTTTATGGAACTGTAATCCTGTGGGTAAAAGTAATGAATGAAGCCCAGCATATGGATGCTGGGCTTTTTTTTGAGATGAAAATGAAGAGAAATGCATTTTTGTTTTTTTTAACTTTTTCATTTTCCGTTTTTGGCCAGCAGCAATATGAAATCCGGTCTATCACATTTCGTGGGAATGAACAATTAAAAGCTGACCAATTACGTTCAGTGATTTTGTTACAGGAAACTCCTTCCGGTTTCTGGAAATTTATTTATCGACATATCAGTGAAGCTGTTGGACAAAAGCCGGAATATTTTGATCCGGTTGTTTTTGCTGCAGATTATTCACGACTGAAACAGTTCTACCAGAATAAAGGTTTTTTTCATGTTTCGATTGATACATCGTTACAGTTCAGCGAGGAAGAATATGAAGTCAGTATTACTTATGATATTATTGAGGGGAAACGTTCGCTGATAGATACGATACATTACAGTGGGTTAGAAGAACTTCCTCACCAAGTACAAAAACAAATATTTGAAGAACAACAAATTAAACAGGGTAATCCGTATGAACTCGAGAATGTTGAAAAAGAGCTTCGAAGGGTAGTAACAATACTTGCAAATTCCGGATATGTTAACGCAAAAGTAATTCGTGTCGAAGCAGTGCGATATGCATCGACAAATAATTTTACGATATACTTTACTTTTCAACCAGGCGAAAGATATCGGTTTGGAAATATCGAAGTTGTGCATGATACAACAGGTGCTTCTCCAATAGACAAAAATGTTATTTTACGTCACCTTGATTTTAAACAGGGGGACTATTACAGTGAAGAAAAGAAACTAGAAAGTGAGCGAAATCTGAACCGTCTGGGGGTTTTTGATGCATCACGTATAGAAAATCTTGAGACAGATAATGTTTCAGAAATTCATGTTGTACCGATACGTGTTACAGTTCGTACGAGACCGTTTCAGGAGTTAGCACCAGAAGTTGGTATTAGTGATGAAAATAATGCTTTTAATGTTTCTTTTGGAGTTGGCTATAGTCATAGAAATCTTTTTGGTGGAGCACAAAATTTTTCGACTACAATTCGTACAAGTATCCAATCTATTCATACGTTCAGTTTCAAAAGGTTCTTTTCAAAAGAAGGATTAAAAGATAGTTCATTGGTTGCAAAAATAGATCTCAGTATTCAATTCCTTCAACCATATTTTTTTAATAATAGAACGAGCCTACGCTCAAGTATTTCATGGATTATAGATAAACAGCGAGCCTATTACCTTCCTGTCTATAGGCTTCAAACAGGAATGGTTGCGCAGACAGCTACCTATACGAAAGTATTTCTCGACTGGAATCTTGAATACAGTAATCCAACGGCTTTGGCAACACAAACCGATACGGTTATTGGCCTTTATCAAAAGCAGTTAAACTCAATATTAACATTTACGATACAGCGAGATAAACGGAACGATGTTTTTTACCCGTCAAGTGGTTTCTTTCACTCACTTTCAATTGAGGAAGCTGGAACGTTACCTCGATCAATTGGACCGTTATTTAAAAATACACTTCCTTTTTCACAGTATATTAAAACATCGGTGTTGGGTTACTGGTACTGGGATCCGACAAAAAAGAATAAATTTATTTGGGCATTAAAAGGCAAAATTGGTACCGCATTTCTCTATGGTCACGCTGCTTCCGATTTACCTCTTACACAACGTTTTTTTGCAGGTGGAAGCGGTAGTATGAGAGGTTGGAGAGCCAGATCACTGGGCGTTGTAGAACGACAGGATCTTGGTGGAAAAGCTTTAATCGAAAGTTCGCTGGAAGGTCGTTGGAATCCACTTCAGGATGCCGGTTCTTTTTGGTTTATTGAGCTATCAAAGTTTTCTTTTGTTGCATTCACTGACGTAGGAAATATGTGGTCTCGACCGGCAGATATTCGGCTAAATGACCTTGCTGTCGATTTTGGTTTTGGTATTCGCTACAATACAATAGCAGGTCCAATTCGCATCGACTTTGGAATGCGTATTTTTGACCCTGACGAAAAACAAGGCAGGCAGTGGATTTATCAAAAAAGATTTTTCAAAGAAACAATAAGCACAGGTGTTATCCATTTAGGTGTAGGACATACTTTTTAATAACATTATGGCGTGGTCGACTATCATAGGACAGTTACGTGTAAAAAGGCTGTTGCAGGCAACACTCCATCGAGGCTCTGTAGCACATGCATATCTCTTTTATGGTCAGCAAGGTATTGGGAAAGATGCTCTTGCTATTGAATTTGCGAAAACACTTCAGTGCGAGAAAAGCTCTCAGGAAGCTTGTGATCATTGTAAAAGTTGTCAGTTGTTTTCAAGCTTACAACATCCGGATGTACACCTTATATTCCCTTTGCCGATCGGAGAGCATGAAAAAGCAGGTGACGATCCGTACGAAAAACTTACCAACTCACAACTTGAAGTAATCAGGGAACAGATATTAAAAAAATCACAAGACCCGTATTTTAAAATCGAAATACCCAAAGCAAATTTTATAAAAATTAACAGCATCAGAGATATTAAACGTAAATCATCAATGGCTCGTGTGCAGGGACGTTATAAAATTTTTATTATCATGAATGCAGAGTTAATGAATGCAGAAGCGGCAAATTCGCTTCTCAAAACACTAGAAGAACCACTCGAAAATACAATTTTTCTTTTAACTACTATCGACAAAGAGCAATTACCTCAAACGATAGTATCACGTTGCCAACAGATACGGTGTGATAATCTTTCAGAAGATGATATTAAACGAGCATTGGTTGAAAGAAATGGAATAGATAATAATACTGCATTGACTGCAGCACAACTTGCAGACGGAAGTTACGGTTTTGCTTGTTCTCTGCTTTCAGATGATGTAAAAAAATACCAGGAAGAAATAATAAAATTTCTTGGTTTTGTTGTTATGAAAAACAGATTGAAAATTATTGAAATGACAGAAGAACTGGTTACCATGGAACGTACAGAACTTCAACGCTGGTTGGAAGTTCTGAAAATCTGGTTGCGTGCTGCTCTGATTGTTCAGGCAACCGGCCAGCATTCTTCGACTGTTTTCAATTCCGACCGATTTCAACGCTTTGTTGATCGCTTTGCAAATTCAAATTTTACTAGAGCACTTGCTGTTGTTGATAGCGCAATTGCTCATATTGACAAAAATGTCTACCTTCCATTAGTAATAGTACCATTAGCAATTGAATTATATTCTATTTTAACGGAACAATGAACTATGAAAAAAGAATTTAAACGTATTCTCATAACAGCTGCATTACCATATGCAAACGGTTACATTCATCTTGGTCATTTGGCCGGCGCTTATTTACCTGCCGATATGTACGCACGATATCAGCGTTTAATGAAACGTGATGTGTTGTTTGTTTGTGGTTCGGATGAACATGGCGTTGCAATTACAGTTTCGGCAGAAAAAGAAAAAACAACCCCAAAAGCGATTATCGATCGCTATCATCCGGCAAATAAAGATGCTTTTGAAGCATTTGGGATGAGTTTTGATAACTATTCCCGTACATCGTTACCGTTGCATTACGAAACAGCAAAAGAATTTTTTACAGATTTTTATAATCGCTCAATCGTTATCGAAAAAAAGGAACAACAGCTGTATTGTGAAAAAGATAAAATGTTCCTTGCAGATAGATATGTTGAGGGTACTTGTCCTCACTGTAAATCGACACAGGCTCGTGGCGACCAATGTGAAAACTGTGGTTCATGGATAAATCAGATCGAACTGATTGAACCAAAATGTAAATTATGCGGTAGTACACCTGTTATTAAAGAAACATCGCATTTTTATTTTCCGTTAGGACGTTATCAGAAACGTCTTGAACAATACATTAAAGAACGGAACGAACGCGATGGGTGGAAAGAGAATGTTCTCCGTTACAATGAATCGTGGTTTAAAGAAGGACTTCAGGATCGTGCAGTAACCCGCGATCTTTCGTGGGGCGTACCTGTTCCAATTAAAGGTTACGAGAAAAAAGTTATTTATGTGTGGTTCGACGCAGTACTTGGGTATATTTCTTCATCAAAAGAATGGGCTATAAAAAATAACAAACCCGACGCATGGAAAAAATATTGGCAGGACGATGATACAAAATATGTTGCATTTATCGGAAAAGACAATGTCGTTTTTCATTGTATTGTATTTCCAGCAATGCTAATGGCATGGAACGATGGACATCCTCAGGAACAATATGTACTGCCTGAAAATGTTCCTGCGAATGAATTCTTGAATTTCGAAGGTCAGAAATTTTCCAAAAGTCGTGGCTGGGGAATAGATGTGCGTGATTTCCTTAAGTTTTTCCCTGCAGACTTTCTGAGGTATGCTCTTGCAGTTAATATGCCAGAGCGAAGCGACAGTGATTTTTATCTTAAAGATTTTCAGGCACGAGTAAATAACGAACTTGCCGATATAGTCGGTAACTTTGTGAATCGAACGTTAACTTTTATTGACAAAAACTTCGAGTGTCAGTTACCTCCATGTGGTGAGCTTAACGAGCTCGATCGTACTATGTTGCAACAACTGAGAGAAGCTCCGCTAAAAATAGCAGCGTTATATGAACAATATCGGTTTCGCGAGGCATTAGCTGAAACAATAAACCTTGCACGGTTTAGCAATAAGTATTTTAATGATAGTGAACCATGGAAAACAGCAAAAGCAGACAAAGATCGTTGTGCCACTACTCTTCATATTTCTTTACAAGTTGTGCGATCATTAGCTATTTTGCTTGAACCGATTGTACCTTCAATTGCTCAAAAGATATGGAATCTTTTGAACATCGATCAAACAATATTACAGGCAGGGTGGGATAGTGCAGGCGAGCTGGTATTGAAAGAGGGACATAAGCTGAAAAAGCCAGAAATTCTCATTAATAAAATTGAGGATAAACAAATAGATGAAATTATAAAGTTCCTGGATGGTTCATCGTCAGACAATCAGCCGCAGAAAAATTATATCACAATCGACGACTTCAGGAAGGTAGAATTAAAAGTTGCTACAGTAGTAACTGCAGAACGTTTACCAAAATCCGATAAACTGCTGAAACTGCAAGTCGATGTTGGTAGCGAAAAACGACAAATAATTGCAGGTATAGCCCAACATTATAAACCAGAGGAACTTATAGGAAAGCAAATTGTTATAGTTGCAAATCTGCAACCGGCAAAATTGATGGGGCAGGAATCGCAAGGTATGTTGCTGGCTGCAAGCGATGCAAATGGAAATTTATCGCTTATTACGTTATACAAAGAAATACAGGCTGGTTCAACAGTAAAGTAATTATGCATATTGTAGAAACAGGAAAAAGAATTGCACGATTTGTAAAAATAGAACATACTCTTTTTTCATTACCCTTAATTTTTGCCGGTTCTTTTCTGGCTTCAACACAAATGATTTCTTTATCGCTGGTGTTGTTAATGCTTCTTGCTGCCGTTGGTGCACGTACTGTTGCGCTTACTCTGAATCGAATAATCGATCGGAAGATTGATTTTAAGAATCCTCGAACCAGAAACCGTGAGCTTCCAAGCGGAGCCCTTACCATGGTTCATGCAGTTGTAATCCTTTTCGTCGGGTTGCTACTCTATTTTGTAAGCGCTGCAATGATTTCAACGTTTTGTTTATACCTTTCACCAATACCACTGATAATTTTTACGCTCTATCCGTATATGAAGCGCTTTACTCCTCTCGCACATTTCGGAGTTGGTGCAGGTTTATCGATGGCACCACTTGGTGGGTGGTTTGCTGTAAAAGGTTCTTTTGATGATATCATTCCTGGTGCACTATTATCACTTTTTGTATTTTTTTGGGCTACCGGTTTTGATATTATCTATTCAACTCTTGATGAAGCTTTCGACAAAAAGGAAAATTTATATTCTTTCGTTTCCCGCTATGGTAAAAAACGTGCTTTGCAAATTTCATCTTTTCTTCATGTTATATCTTTCATTGTATTGACAATTCTTTTTGTAATAAAACTCCATGGATTGGTAACTTTTACTTTACTCCTTCTTGCAGGATATCTTTTGTTTTTAGAACACCGGAAAGTTGACGATGTTGATCTCGCATTCTTTAAAATCAATATACTCACAGGCTTTGTAGTGCTTCTAATGGTTGTTACCGGAGTTAATGCACTATGAAAATTATCGTCTGTGTTACCGGCGCATCAGGAGCGTTATATGTTGAAGCTTTCTTGAAACAGTGTCATGTAGATAAATATCTCATCGTCAGTAAGTGGGGAAAAGCATTGTTGAAGGATGAATTAAATCTTCATGAAAGGGATCTTCTCCCTTATGTGAAAAAAATATATTCAGATGATGATTTAACAGCTCCTCCTGCATCGGGCACAAATAAGTTTGACGCAATGGTTGTGCTTCCATGCTCAATATCAACATTAGGGAAAATAGCTTCCGGTATAGGCGATACGTTGATCACTCGTACCGCGCAGGTTGCATTAAAGGAACGATGGAAAATGATTCTTTGCTTGCGGGAAACGCCCTTGTCAACGTTAGCATTGGAGCAAGCTGCCAAACTATCGTCCTATGGTGTAACAATTATGCCATTATCACCAGCATTTTATTTTCATCCTCAAACTATCGATAACCTCGTAGACAATGTTGTAGAAAAATTACTTGGGTTACTTTCAATACGAGAACCAAAAGGATGGCGTGCAGAAGAGTTGGAATAGTACATGAAATTCAGAGCACTTCACGATTTTATTCAATATCTTGAATCGATTGGTGAATTAAAACGAATAACACGTCCTGTCGATCCATATCTTGAAATTACAGAACTTGCAACACGTGCAATAAGGGAACAAAAACCTGCAATACTTTTAGAAAATGTAAAAGGATCAAACTTTCCGCTTGCTATTAATGTCTATGCTTCTGAAAGGAGAATTGAATTAGCGTTAGGCAAACATCCGGCGCAAATTGGTGATGAACTATTCTCTGTTGCAGAGCAACTCATGCCTCCGACACCACGAAAAATATGGAACCAACGCTCATTTATTCTTCGCTTTTTGAAAAGCAGGTCACGTATCGTTAATAAAGGAAAGTCCCAGTCAATCATACAATTACCTCCAGATATAACATCGTTACCACTCCAGGTCTGTTGGCCCGGAGATGGCGGGCGTTTTATAACTCAGGGACAAATTTTTACATACGATCCGATTACAAACATACGCAACGTTGGAATGTATCGTCTTCAGGTATATGATGAAAAGACAACCGGTATGCACTGGCAGATTCAGAAAGGTGGAGGTTTTCACTATAAACGTGCTGAACAGTTGCAACGACCACTCGAAGTTGCAGTAGCTCTCGGTACCGCGCCCGCTCTTCTTTTTGCGACAGTTGCAGCTTTACCTGAAGGAATTGATGAAGTTCTTTTTGCGTCGTACTTAATGGGCGAAAGCATTAAACTTACCCGCGCAAAATCTATTTCTATACTTGTTCCTGCCGATGCTGAGTTTATTGTGGAGGGAATTGTACATCCATACGAGCGTAGAATTGAAGGTCCGTTTGGTGATCACTTCGGACATTATTCGCTTGCCGCACCCTTTCCTGTTTTTCATATCACAGCAATTACACATCGGTCACATCCGGTTTATCCGGCTACTGTCGTCGGTATTCCTCCGATGGAGGATAAATATTTGGGCGATGCAACTCAGGAAATGTTGTCACCTCTCAGTAAACTGTTGTTTCATGAGGTCAAAAGTTTATGGGCGTACTATCAGGCAGGTTATCATAATTTGCTCGTTGCTGCTGTCGATGTGCGCTACAAGAAAGAAGCATTAAAAACAGCATTCGGTTTATTAGGTATGGGGCAACTTTCGTTAACAAAATGTCTTATTTTAGTTTCAAAAGATGTTGACCCAAAAAACTGGAAGCGGATACTAAGAGAAATAAAGTTAAACTTTGAGCCAAGTACAGATTTCGTTTTAATTCCGAATGTTCCGCTCGATACATTAGACTTTACTAGTCGTACAATGGAAGTAGGAAGCAAAATGATTATCGATGCGACAAAGAAAGGGAATGAGGTACATACGTTCTTCAGTTCTGTTTCTGACGAAGAGTTGAAAACATTACGTGAAATTAATAACCAGATACTTGATGTTAAGAACTACGAAGATACCTTGCTTGTTGTAAAAGTGAAAGGTAAAGGGAGAGATGTTTTACAAGCAATACTACAACATAAAGCAGCTGAATCATTTAAGATTGTTGCAACAGTAAGTGATGATATTGATATACAAAACGAAGAAAATACTATTTGGGGGATCTTTACACGATTCGATTGTGCGCTGGATATCGAATTTTCCAAACAACAATTTGTCGGAACCTTACCAATCTACAATGGGGTTTTAGGAATAGATGCAACATGGAAAGAAGGTTATCCGGAACCATTGAAAATGGATGAGAGTATTATAAAAAAAGTAGATGAATACTGGGATTCACTATGGAAATAAAATCTCAACCGATGCATGATCCCTCATTAATTCCTATAGCGGAAAAAGTGTATAATGGAGAACGGCTCACGTTTGAAGATGGTCTTAAATTATTTCAAAGCAACGACATCATTGGTCTTGGTAAATTAGCTCACTTTGTACAAACTCAGAAGAATGGTGATGCGGTCTATTTTGTTATAAACCAGAAAATTGAGCCGACAAACATTTGTGTGTTATCATGTAAGTTCTGTGATTTTGCTGTACCTCAGAATTCACCCGATGCTTACGAGATGACAATTGATGAAATAGTCAAACGACTGAACAAAGAAATACAGGAAGTACATATTACAGGCGGATTACATCCGGAATGGACTTGGGATTACTATCTCAATATGTTACGCCAGATCCGCTACCATTTTCCATCAATAAATATTAAAGCCTTTACAGCTGTTGAAATAGATTACTTCCATCGCAAATTCAAAATGCCTGTAGAAGAAATATTACTGCAATTAAAAGAAGCCGGTTTACAAGCATTGCCCGGTGGTGGTGCAGAAGTTTTTTCTGAACGGGTTCGTAAGTACTTGTTCCATCAGAAAATCGGAGCAGACAGATGGTTGGAAATTCATCGCATTGCACACAAGCTTGGAATACCAAGTAACGCCACACTTCTTTATGGACATATAGAAACAATCGAAGAACGCATAACACATTTAATTCGTTTACGTGAATTACAGGACGAAACGAAAGGATTTTTATCGTTTATTCCCTTGGCATTTCAGCCAGGTACAACCGGTATAAAACCGCCCGATCGATACACCTCTGCTATCGACGATCTGAAGCTGATTGCAATCTCAAGACTTATGCTTGACAATATACCACATATAAAAGCATACTGGGTAATGTCGACAGAAGAGGTTGCAGCAGCAGCATTAAATTTTGGTGCCGATGATCTTGACGGTACTGTTGGTGGAGAGCGTATAGCTCATGATGCAGGTGCAAAAAGTCCGGCTCATCTTACAAAGGAACGGTTGATTGCAATAATACGCGAAGCTAAAAAAATACCTGTGGAACGTGATGTATTCTATACGCCATTGAATGTGCATAGCTCAAAGGTTATTGGAAAAATACCATACCTCAATTCTACTCCATTTTTTACATGTATAAATAATTCAACATTGAACTTTTTACCAATAACTCCACGCAGAATGGGTCTGTTGGCAGAAAAAGGACAATTACTTGCTGGTTTATTTTCTTTAGCCGACTACCTTCGGTTACGTTCGCAGTTACAACCATTACCATACTGTATTGCAACCAGCGATCAGGTAAAAAGTGTTTTATTGTTTTCGAATGATGAATGGAAAAATCTTGAAGGCAAAATAATTGGTGTTACTGATGCAACAGCAACGTCCATTATATTGCTCAAAATATTGTTGCATCTGAAATATGGTGTAAAAGCAAATTTTCGACGAATGAATCCGGTTGTAAACAATGTTTCGGAATATGATGCTGTGCTTCTGATCGGTGATGAAGCATTGCAACATCTGAAACACAGACTCGAAGGCTTTAAGCTAATATTCGATTTAGCGAAAGAATGGTCTGAGTGGAAACATTTACCTTTTGTTTTTGCGATTTGGGCACTGAATAATACTGCATCAGCGGAAGAAAAGGAAGAAGTGATGAAATTTTTGGATTCGTCACTTAATATTTCTGAATCAAAGTATCAGTGTATTTGTGCTTTTTTTTCAAAATCTTTAAATATTCCTGTATCTGATTGTATCGAATACTTACAGGGATTTAATTTCAGACTTGGAGAGAAGGAAAAACTTGCTATACAGGAATTCGAAGTACTTGCTGAACAGGTATTAAAAACCAAACAGAAGGAAGAACACTATGGCTGAAAATGTACTCAAACGTTTTGAGGAACTTATCGAAGTCGGAGCAAAACTTGTTCCGTTGGGGGGATTTGATTTTTCGGGTTACAATGCACGTCTTCAAAAAAAGTATTCAGAATGGCGTAAATCGTGCCTTGAATTGTTTGAGCATACGGGACCCATTGGTTATCCATATAAAAATAAAATAACTAGTGATCAGAATGGTCAACATTTTTATCAAACATCGGCAGTTTTAATTCAAAATTCACTTCGCGAATTATATGAAAAATTAAAATTATCACCTGAATTACTAACTGCTCCTACATCTGTATCAATTCCAAATCCGGAAGTTATACCGCAAACGTCAACAGAAACAACCGGTGTTAAGATTTTAAAACCACCCCAAAAAAAAGTACAACAAACAAAAGTAGAACAAAATAAAACTCTCGGAAAAAAAGTTTATGTTATTGGTGATTCGAGCGATCCGCTTTTGATTCAATTGTCTGATTTACTAAAAGAACTTGGAATTGAGGAAATTGGAATTGAACGGAATCCAGGACAACCGTTGGCTCTTGATAGTATCGAGGATAACCCCGACGTACAATATGCCTTCTTTGTTGTTAGTTCGCAGGATATTGCAAACGTTATGTTCGAGCTTGGTCATTTTACCGGTAAATTGGGTAAAGGACGTGTTATGGTGTTACATATGACTGATGTCAACTTCCCAAATGAAGTCCCTGGTGTAACAGTAAAACCAATAGTAGTAAAGATTGAAGAAGCAAGTTTTGTTATCATTAAAGAATTAAAAACAGCCGGTTATTCACTTAATATATGATATGGATATAAATATATGATATGGATATAAAATCTATCTTAAAAAATGCTGTCGATGGTAAAAGGATAAGTCGTACCGAAGGATTGATATTGTTACAACATGCTGATCATCTGGCATTAGGCGAAGCAGCACAGGTAATTCGTTTTCAGAAACATCCCAAGCCGTGGGTAACCTATGTTGTGGATTCAAATCCTAATTACTCAAATGTATGCGATATTGATTGTATCTTCTGCGCATTTTACAGACATCGGGGAGAGGAAGGTGAATATACATATACCGTCGATGAATTGATTGAAAAATTCAAACAAGATGCTCAGAAAGGAGTGACGACAATACTGTTACAAGGTGGAGTACATCCTGATCTTCCTTTTGACTATTACCTTGAACTTGTTGAACGTACTGTGCGCGAAGTACCGGATGTACATCCTCATTTCTTTTCAACTTCTGAAATTATCAGAATGTCAGAAATCTCTGGTTTGACGATAGAGCAAGTATTAGTAAAACTTTGGGAAAAGGGATTGCGTACCATTCCTGGCGGAGGTGCTGAGATTTTATCAGATCGTGTAAAGAGAAAGATCAGCAGTAAAAAAGGGAGTTCGAAGGACTGGCTTAATGTTATGCGAATTGCACATTCGATTGGTTACAAAACAACAGCAACAATGATGTATGGTCATATTGAAACCGATGAGGATATTATAGAACATCTCGAAGTGTTGCGGGAATTACAGGATCAAACGGGTGGCTTTACTGCATTTATACCATGGTCTTTTAAACCCGGCAATACGCCGTTTGAAAAGATTATTCCAACATTTGCAACACCAAACAGGTATTTACGGATAATAGCACTTTCGAGAATTTATCTAGATAATTTTTCTCATATACAAGCTTCCTGGTTCTCGGAAGGAAAAAAAATAGGACAGATTGCACTACATTTCGGTGCAGATGATTTCGGCGGTACTTTACTGGAAGAAAATGTGCATGCAGCAGCAAATTACTTTAATACAACAAATGTTGAGGAATGCCGGAATCTCATCAGAGAGGCTGGTTTTATTCCTGTTCAGCGCACAACATTGTATAATGTAATTGAAAAAGATTTGAATAAGATTTGAATAAGATTTGAATAAGATTTGAATAAGATATCTACCGATACTTGACATTCTTTGAAGTGATGCGTATCTTTTTTAGGAATTTAAATAAAAGGAGAAAATATCGGGTTTTGTTAAAGGTTTTGATAAACTTGTATAGTATGTAACAACGTGCGGATAAACCTTTTCAAACTCGGTATATAAATTGTGTGATGCCAGATGAAAAGGTCAGCACTTTTTGTCTGGCATTTTTGTTATGAAAAAGACATGTGTAATAATATTACTTATCCTTTTCGTTTCTGTCTGTTATGCTCGACAGAACCAACATATACGTATTCTTACTCAAACAACTTCCTATACCGATATTGAAATAACAATTGATTCTAAGCATTCAATCCGTTATACAAAGCAGGGCAAACAATATTCGTGGTTTGATTATGATTACTGTTTACCAGTTACCGATAGTTCAAGAGATATTATAGATTTCTATACAAGAATACCTCTTGTAATTCCTACAAAACAAACTAACGTACAGATACTTTCAACTGAATCATCAATTTTTGACAATATAGTACCACCCAAAGCATCCCTTCTTGGAATTCCAGAAGAACAATGGTTACATAAAGGGGAAGCAACCCTTACTGATTTCCAGGAAATGAATAATTGTCTCTTTGCATCATTGGATATTCGTGTAGTTGAGTATCTTGGAGCTGGTAAGGTAAAAGTCTTATCAAAAATTGTTTTACGGATCAGCTACTCAACTCCATATCCTCAGACTATTTCACCATTAGCATTGACGGATTGGCGTCAGGCGGTTTTATTAAACAGACCGGAATCAAAACTGAAAAAAACTCAAGCTCAATCAAGTGTATTGGCTGAAGGAGTGTGGTATAGAATACCGATTCAGGAAGAGGGAGTATATAAACTTGATAGAAGCTTCTTTACAAAACATAATATTCCTTCGTCGTTTTGGTCAAAAATACGAGAAGTAAGAATATACGGTAATGGTGGTATGGCTGTGCCACAAAATCCGACAATACTATATCCACTGGATCTGGAGGAAATTGCGCGTCTTGTTGTTGATCAAAATGGTAATGGAGAATTTGACGAAGGTGATTATATTCTTTTTTATGCACAATCTATGCGTGGCTGGCGCTATTTAACATCAGCGAAAAATATACAGCACTATATCCATCCATACTCAGAAACAAACTACTATTTCATAACATCGAAGAGCGGACAAAGCGGTAAAGATATGCAAAGCATAACTGCGCTTGATGGGTACGGGGATTTTAAACCAGCGTTTTTCCGTAATGGAGTTTTTATTGAACAGGAAAAATATAATCTGATTAAAAGTGGCAGACGGTGGGTTGGACAAAGATTTGATGGTAATAATACTTCTGTTACTTACACAAATTTATTACCGGGATTGGTTGCGTCACAACCAATAGAATATCGATTTTTGTTTTGTGCCCGTTCTTCAACGGCAGATAATATAACGATTACAGAAAACGGAGAATCTCTTATTTCAACTCGCTTACCGTCAATGTATATTAGTGCTTCAGATAATGTAGGTCGGTATTGTGAAATAAGAGATGTTTCAGTGAAAACAATTCGATCACTTCCGGATAATAGAAGTATTTTAAAGATTCAGTACACACCAAGTAATACAAATGCACTTGCCTGGCTCGATTGGATGGAAATTATTTATTTCCAAAAATACGAAGCGGTTAATGATTATCTAAGCTGGTGGTGGTACGATACAACGGCAATTGTAGAGTACGAGATTAATAAATTATCATCGCGAAATGTATATGTTTTTGATATCAGTGATCATGCGAATGCCAAAACAATAACAAACTTACAATATGATCCAGCCGATCCAACGGTATGTCGCTTTGTATTACCACATATAGAATCGGTTGTGCAGCGATTTGCAATTGTCGGTTCCAATGGAACCAAAATACCTTCACCACCAGAACTTGTCGAAAATTCAAATCTTCATGGAGTAAACGTACCTGTCGATTATATCATAATTACTCCAAAAGAATTTTCTGAGCAGGCAAACAGATTAAAGACCTATCGCGAAACAAACGATACGTTACGTGTCTTTGTGGCAACAATTCAGAGCATATATAATGAATTTTCAGGCGGGATACAGGATCCGTTTGCAATCCGAAACTTTTTGAAATATGCACGTGAATATTGGGTTCGCACACCACGTTATGTTCTGTTCTTTGGTTCTGGACATTACGATTACAAAAATATTACTACAACCTTGCGGAACTGGATACCTCCATTTGAAACGGATGAATCAAATTTTCAGATTCAGTCGTACTGTAGTGATGATTCATTAGTAATTTTACAACATGGAAGCGATCGTGTTTCTATGGCGCTTGGTCGTATACCGGTCAGAACTATAAACGAAGCAAAGATTGCAGTTGATAAGATTATCCGTTATGAACGAGAATCTCCGTTTGACGAATGGAGAAATCGTATTACGTTATTGGCAGATGATGAGTTTGCTACCAGAGTTGTAGGAGATTCTGCTTCGTTACCAAAAGAATATATGCATGCACAGGATACAGAACTGTTGGCACGCTCATACACACCCAAAACAATGATGAAACAAAAAATATTTCTCTCGCAATATCCGGATGTAATAACTGCCTCGGGCAGGCGCAAGCCACGTGCAACAGAAGCATTGCTGAATACTGTGAACAATGGTACGTTGATATTAAATTATATTGGCCACGGAAATGAAAGTGTGTGGGCTCATGAAGAAGTTTTTTCACAGGCAAGTATTTTACCACAATTTACCAATTATAAAAAACTCTTTGTTTTGATAGCAGCAACATGTGATTTTGCTCTTTATGATGATCCCTCAATTGTAAGCGGTGGCGAAGAGATTATTACTATGTCACAAGGTGGGGGGATTGTTGGTATTTCTGCTGCGAGACCCGTTTACGCAAATCAGAATATTGCATTGACAAAAGAAATATTCAGGCAATTGTTTTTGCAGGATTCTCTTGGTTATGCACCGCGTATCGGTGATGTGATGTGGACAGTTAAACAGTCATACTATAGTGTGAATGATAAAAAGTATCATCTCTTTGGAGATCCTGCAATAAGAATTCTTCTTCCTCGGCATCGTGCTTCAATTGATTCGGTAAACGATCAACCAGCATCAATAACTGTAGCTGTCAAAGCGCTCGGAAAAGTTACAACGATTGGTTCAATTCGCACGCAATCGTTACGACCTTTAAATGACTTCGCAGGTGAAGGTATTTTGAAAATATATGGTCCAACACAGGTTATTCGTTTTAATAACTGGCCAGCCACAGATTCGTTTTTGATAAACGGATCGTTGCTTTACAGTGGTAAAGTTTCGGTTACAAATGGTGTTTTCCGAGCTCAATCAAGGATTCCCAAGGATGTACTCTTCGGTAATAAATCGCAAATTACTTTTTATGGGTATGGTGCGTCTGCTGATGCTGTTGGGATGACAGAAAATATTGTAATAACAGATATAGATACAACAGCAATGACAGACGATCGGGGTCCTGAGATTCGTATATTTTTCGATAATTTAAGTTTCCGTAGTGGTGATGTAGTTCCACCAACAACAACAATGATTGTGCGTTTAGCAGATGAGAATGGTATAAACACTTCTGTTTTAGGAATCGGTCATGGATTAACTGCAGTACTATCAAGACCGCAGCAAGAGATCGATTTGAGTACATATTACCAAAGCGATCTTGATACATATCAGTCTGGAGAAGCGCGTTATGAATTGCGTAATCTGCCATTTGGAAAGAATTCTGTAAGAGTTAAAGCATGGGACATACATAACAATTCTTCAGAAGCAGAGGTATTTTTCGAAGTTGTGCAAGATTCTCCGTTTGAAATTATGCACGTTTATAATTATCCGAATCCATTTAAAAGTACTACATCATTTATGTTCCAACGTCCGAATGAAACGCCGATTTCAGTAGAGATTAAAATTTTTACTATTGCAGGAAGGATGATCAAAAAAATTGTCGTACCTTATGTAACTGATCGGTTTGTACAGATTTCGTGGGATGGAAGTGATGCTACCGGTCACTCAATCGCAAACGGAGTATACCTATATAAAGTTATTGCGAAAAATCTTGATACACATGAATCGAAGGAATATATTGGCAAATTAGTACGTATACAGTGAATAATAAAAAATAATTTGTAAGTATTATGAGGAGTATTCTTATGCGAAAAGTATTGTTTAGTATTCTCGTTGTAGCTTCAGTAGGTTTTCAACTTACGGCACAGGAAGTTCAGACAACAGCTGTACCTTTTTTACTTATTGCACCGAACTCAAGAGCAAGTGCTATGGGTGAAAGTGGTGTTGCAACAGCTGACGATGCTTGGGCAATATTCTGGAACCCTGCCGGTTATGCATTTCAGCAAGGATCCGAAATATCAATGTCGCATGCAAACTGGTTACCCGCTCTTGGATTATCGGATTTATGGATTGCACATCTTGTCTATAAACAACCGGTCGAAGAACTTGATGGTATACTTGCTGCAGGTTTAACATATATAAACCTTGGAGAATTTGTTCGTACTTTGAATGATCCAACTCCTGTTGGTACTTTTAAAGGTTATGAAGTGGCTGTTGCGATTGGGTATAGTACAAAACTTTCAAAAACTCTCGGAATGGGGATTAACACACGAATAATTTACAGTCACTTAGCAGATAAAGGTACCGGTCAAGAAGCAGGCCGTGGTTCAGCAACGGGTTTTAGTTTTGATATCGGGTTACTGTACAGACCGGAACATGTTTATATTCCATTTACTAACACCGATTTAGGAAATGCCTTAAGCCTCGGATTAAATTTATCTAACGTTGGACCCAACATTTATTACGTTGATAAAGAACAAGCTGATCCATTGCCACAGAATTTACGGTTCGGAGTTGGTTTTAAAATCATCGATGATGAATATAATTCACTTACATCATCAATTGAATTCAACCGACTTCTTATAAAACGCGATACTGCAGCAAGAAAAGCTGATGAGTTCTACAAAGCATTCTTTACAACATGGACAGGTGGTTCTTTCTCTGAACAACTTCGTAAGTTTACTACAGCTATTGGTGTTGAGTACTGGTATGGTTCACCAAAACTTATTGCTTTACGTGCAGGCTATTTTTATGAAGATCCACGTGCAGGAAACAGAAAATTTATGACCTTCGGAGCCGGAATACGATATGATATCTATGGATTTGATTTCAGCTACATAAGCACTGCTGAGGAACAACATCCATTGGGTGAAACATTGCGATTTACTCTGTCGATTGGATGGGGTGGAACAAACTAGCATATATTATAACGGAATTGATACGTGAGTAAAAAATTTATTTTCATCTGGTTCTTTTGTGTAACAATTCTTGTTGCTCAGCAACGAACTATCAAAAAGGTTGAGCATTCACTACCAAATCGTACAATGAGTGGAATAGTACCCCGTACTTCTGTACGAGTGCTCGCACTGATGGTCGAATTTCAAAGAGACAATGATCCACGTACATCGGGTGACGGTACATTTTTAAAAGCTGGTCAAAAAATCGGTGAGCTTGATCCCCCACCACATGATTCAACCTATTTCGCAAACAAACTGCGGTTTCTTGCAAACTATTACCGCAAAGTTTCAAATGGTGTACTGACAATCCAAAGTGATCTCATCGGCACACCTATTCAGCTTTCAAAGCAGATGTCAGAGTATTCACCACCTACAAGTGGTTCCGATTATCGAAAACTCATTGATTGTATAATTGAAAGCTGGCAGCTTGCAGATTCATGTTTTCCTCATATCAATTATTCTGAGTATGATGCTTTCATCATTTTCCATGCTGGTGCAGGTCGAGATATCGATTTAGTCGATTTACTTGGTTACAATCCAACTCCATTTGATTTGCCATCTCTCTTCGTTGATTCAGCTCTGTTTGCTGTCACATTGGGACTTAGTACTTTTAATGGCATATCTGTTAACGGTGGACAAGCAGCAATTAAACATACAATGTTTTTACCAGAAACTGAATCAAGAGTGCTTCCAACAAGTCCCCCTGAAACATTGCAGCTCAGTATCAATGGCTTGCTTGTTGCAACATTCGGTAGTTATCTCGGATTACCGGATCTTTTTGACATTAAAACTGGTCGTTCTGCAATTGGCCAGTTCGGCTTAATGGATGGAGCGGGGATTTTTGCTTACAGTGGAATATTCCCACCTGAACCAATGACGTGGGAAAAAATTGCTTTAGGTTGGGTTAATCCTATTGTTGTTAACACAAACCGGCAACTTGTAGTACCTGCAGTAGGACTATCACATAGTAGCCCAGATACAATTTACAAAATACCGATCACATCATCAGAATATTTTCTGGTTGAAAACAGGCAGAGAGATCCACATGCCAATGGTCAGACATTAACAATTGTTGACTCGTTGAATCAGGAGAAAATTTTGTGGATTGGAAAAGATACAACAGACTTATTCACAAAAATTAATAAAGGGCTCAGTGATTGATGTGGAAGATTTTGACTGGGCACTGCCGGGTTATATGGATTCAACACAACTTTACGATGGAGGTGGTATTCTTATTTGGCATATTGATGAAAACATTATTAGTCAGAATATTGCCACAAATACTGTCAATGCAAATAATAAACTCCGTGGCGTTGACCTTGAGGAGGCAGATGGTTCACAGGATATCGGACAATCTTATGGTCAGTTCACACCAGCGTCTGGTAGCGAATATGGCAATCCGCTTGATTTCTGGTTCATGGAAAATAATTCGCCTATTTACAAAAATCGTTTTGATGAATCTTCATACCCCAATTCTAACAGTAATAGCGGTGCAAAATCTTTTGTATCGATACGCAACTTTAGTTCTCGTTCTCCACGTATGACAGCAGATGTTGAGTTTGGTGCATTAGGAATTCGGCCTGTTGAGCTACTGAAAAAAGATTTTAATAACGGCAATGGCACTATTATAACTATCGATTCTGTTATAGTTATTTATTTCCCTGATAAGATTTATATGTTTCATACAAATGGTAATTCTTTGATATCTGCATCAAATGGAAATTTAGCAGCTGTTTCAATCAACGATGTTGCATTTACGCGCCTTTCTCAGGAGTCAATATTTATTGCTGCAACAGGTTTTAGAACACTTTATTCATGGTTACTTTCTGATGAAAACCATGATGTTGTTTATGAAACAATAGTAACTACTGCAACAACTCTGACGCATGAAATATCAAGTTCACCTGCAATATTCAGAGAGAGTGGTAAAATTATTATTGCAGTAGGTGATAAAGAAGGCTATCTGCGTTTTTTTGATTCGACCTTAACGACCGTTGATTCTATGAGATTTTTCTCTGAACCACTTCTATCTTTTACTATAAAATCAAAAAATGAAGTCTATGCAGTATCAAAGAACTCTGTTGCGTCGTTAGCAAAAAGTCTGCAAATCAGTTTAATAGACCCGAAGCCTGTATTGTACTACATCACAGACCGCAAAGGAGATTTTATAGTTTTAGTTGACAGAATAAAAAAAGAAGTATTAACTTTTTCCGTTGATCTTAGTCGTGTACATTCCCAACAGACGTTGCAAGTTGAGAACATAGCTGGTGTTGCTGTTGCCGATATCAATGCAGATGGTACAAATGATATTATTATCAATGGTTCAAATTTTCTTTATGCAATTAATAAATTTGGTAACATCATCGAACGGTTTCCGATATCAGCAAGAAATACGTATTCTTTCAATGGAAATCCTCTTATAATAGATCTGGATTCTGATACATCGCCGGATTTACTTGTAACGATATCTACAGGTTCATTGTATGCCTTTTCCAATAATGTTGAAATTAAAAATGCATTCCCGTTCCAGATTAGCAATAATCCGATTCATAGTTATGCCATAGCTCAGCTAAACGGTAACAAGGTACTTTTGTCAATAGATGAACGTGGTTTGTTAACAGCATATGAAATTCAATCAGCGTTTGTATCTTCCTATAATATGTGGACGCAAGCATGGAGCGATCCGCAACGTTCGGGTATTGTGTTACCCTCACCATACGAAGTATATAGGGCGAACGAATTAATGCCGAAACAGCGTGCATACAACTGGCCTAATCCAGTAACGACGCAAACAACAAATATCAGATACTATCTGGAAGAACAAGCAGATGTAACAATTAAAATTTATAATCTTGCTGGTGAATTAGTAACAACCTTATACGATAAAGGTGAAGGAGGTACTGATAATGAAGTTGTTTGGAATGTTAAAGATATACAGACAGGAATTTATATAGCACATATCGAAGCAAAAAGTAGTGCAACCACAGCAACAACAACAATCAAGATTGCCGTTGTTAAATGATCCCTCATATGAGATTTACTGCAATTTTTTTTATCACTGTTTTTATTGTTCCGTTATTCTTTGTAGTTGCACAGGAAAGTTTTAACCATCCGGAGTTGGAGTGGTACACAATAGAAACCGAAAATTTTTTAGTTCATTATCATAACGGAACGGAACGTACTGCCCGTGAAGTTGCAACTATTGCAGAATATATTCATCCAACTATTACTTCTCTTTACAACCATAAACCCGATCAGAAAGTTACATTTGTTATACGCGATCACGACGATTACTCAAACGGCGCTTCGTATTTCTATGATAATAAAATTGAAATCTGGGCACCTTCACTCGATTTTCAGTTCCGTGGCGTACATCCCTGGCTATGGAATGTTGTAACTCATGAATATACACATCTTATTCAAATTCAAACGTTAATGAAGTTTGGAAGAAAAGTACCATCACTGTACCTTCAATGGCTCGATTATGAAAAGGAACGACGACCGGATGTATTGTATGGGTACCCGAATATACTCGTTTCGTATCCAATATCTGGCTTCGTATTACCAAGCTGGTTTGCAGAGGGAGTAGCACAATATAACAGTCCAGATTACAATTTTGATTACTGGGATAGTCATCGTGACATGATTCTGCGCACTGCAATATTAAACAAAACAGTACTGACATGGGACGAGATGGGTGTTTTTGGTAAAAATAGCTTAGGCAATGAATCGGCATATAATGCCGGTTTCTCTTTGGTTCAGTATATTGCAGAAAAATACGGTGTCGAAACACTAGAAAAAATATCACGTGAATTATCGAAACTCCACCGTTTAACTATTGATGAAGCTCTTAAGAAAGTTATAAATAAATCGGGCGTTGAGCTCTATAATGAATGGATAAATTACAAGGAGACACACTACAGAAACTTCATTGATTCTCTAGGCGCTAATGATAAGGTTGGTAGAATAATAGAAGATGAAGGTTTCGGAAATTTTTATCCTCTCTTTACTCCTGATAAAAAAGGGATTGTCTACATTTCAAATAAAGGCACAGATTATCTCAGTACAACGAGCGTTTACTATTATGATGTGAATACTGGAAAAAAGAAATTGCTCGTCGAAGGAGTTCATTCTACATTGTCATTTTCTCCCGACGGAAAATATCTTTATTACTCTAAAATTACACCAAGTAACAAACATAAAAACAATTACAGCGATCTGTTCCGTTTTGATATTGAAAAGGAAAGAGAAGAACGATTAACTTTTGGATTAAGAGCGCAAAATCCACGTTTGTCGCCAGATGGTGATAAAATTGTGTTTGTATATGGAACAGATGGTACTTTGAATCTTGGGCTATGTTCTAAAGAAGGAAAAGATGTTAAAACTCTTACTGATTTCAAAAATGGCGAACAGATTTTTACCCCTGTATGGTCACCTGATGGTAAAAAAATTGCCTTTGGCTTTTCAGAACATCATAATCAGTTTCTTTCGATCATAGATACGAGTGGAGATAATTTTAAAATATTGATTCATGAAAAAGATAGTCGCACACCATCGTTTTCTTCAGATGGTAAAAGTATCTACTTTGCATGGGACTGGAATGGTATTTATAATATTTATCGTTATGAACTCGAAAATGGTACTGCATATCAAATGACAAATGTTGCCGGAGGTGCTTTTTCGCCTGTTGTTGATGATGGAAAAATTGTATTTTCACTTTTTACAAAATCAGGATATACTATTGTATTGTCACATACGGACTCTCTTTTTCAAAAACAAATAAACATCTTTAGCAGTAAACCCTATACCAACATGCAACAAAATACTGAAACAATTCCTTCTTTTGTTTCAAAACCATACCGATCTAAGTTTACTACTCTCTCGTTAATTCCTTTTCTGAGAGTAGATCGATACAACGAACGTAATAAAGGAATAGATGTATTGAAACCTGGATTATATATTACATCAACAGAAATGCTCGAACACATGTCCGTTTTCGGAGGTGCTGCAATTAACAGACGTCTGGAGAGAGACTTATTCATTATATTTGAATACAATTATCGCTTGCCACTCTTTTATCAGCTGGGTTTGGCTCCAACAGCAACAATTGAGCTATATAATATAACGCGTTCCATCGATTATTCTTTCGAATTGTTTATTGACAGATTAGAAAGATTTACTACACGTGTCGATTTTAATTTATTCGAATTTGATCTTTCATTACGACATCCGATCAGTACAAAAAAATTTGAGCTGGAAGGACGATATACCTATTCAAAGTATAATCAGGATTTTGGCAGCTGGTTGCATCCTCGGCCGGAATTTGGAGTTGTTAAAGCATCGAGGATGACTTACCTTATCAGTAGTATCATTTCATTAAACATGCGATACGATGGTATAATGCCTTCTGTAGATAAAGAGATAAATCCTGTTGGTCGCTCATTCTCACTCAAGTATTCCTATGAACTGAACGATTATAATCCACAGGATAGCTCCGAAATTAAAAACGGTTTCAGAGTTCCGGTTTATACACCGTATTATTTTAATCGTCTTGAATTCTTATGGCGTGAAAATATTCCTTTGCCTGTTAAAGATCATGTCCTTGCTTTTACCTTGAGAGGCGGCACAATTCTTGATAAAACAGTAGATGATTTCTTTAATTTCTATGTTGGTGGTTTTACCGGTATGCGTGGCTATCCGTTCTATGGTATTGGCGGTAATGAAATGCTTACATTAAATGTTGCATATCGCTTTCCGATCAGTAAACAAATAGATACCCGTTTTTTACATTTTTACTTTAAAAAGCTCTATGGTGTATTCTTCTATGATATCGGAAATGCCTGGAATGGAAATATTCCTCCACTCCATAACTGGAAATCGGATATTGGTTTTGAACTAAGACTCGAAACATACTCCTGGTATGTGTATCCGACAAGGATATTTTTCAGCGGAGCATACGGACTGAAAAAGTTTACGAAGGAAATACAGTTGTTAACTTCTGTACCGGTAACATATGGGCACGAATGGCGTTTTTACCTTGGAGTTCTTTTTGGCTTTGAATTATCTGATGTTACTCGTTCGCTGCGTTTGCAAAAGGAGTAAATATGAAACTAAAATATCTCATCGTACTTCTCATCACATTCCAAACAATTGTAGCGCAGTATAAAGTTGAGAACTATTCTTTTCTAATTAAATCACAAAAGAGTAATACTTCTGCAGAAATTCTTACATCAAACCTTTCAATGGATTTACTTAATTATGATAGCAAAGCAGAAAAAAGTAATGTACTGTATTCACCATTAAAAGCGGCAATTTATTCAGCCATAATACCAGGTGCAGGTCAATTCTATACTAAAAGTTACCTCCAGAGTGCTCTCTTTTTTGGTGCTGAAATAATACTATGGGCTCTCTATGCACAGTACACCAGAAAAGGCGATAATCAGACTGATGAATTTCAAAAGTACGCCGATCGTCACTGGTCTGTTGTAAGGTATGCCCGATGGATTGAAGTCTATTATCCTTCGCAATATATAGCGGGCACAATATATGGTAATCCTCCGGATAATGTTGTTGATGCATGGAACTACATCGATTGGAATAAATTAAATGCTACCGAAGATGCTATTGGAGCTTTAATTCTAAGTGGTACAACAACAGGTTTTACACATAAACTACCACCACGTCCAGAGCAACAGTATTATGAAATGATCGGAAAGTATGCACAATACGGTGGAGGTTGGGATGATGCATCCTACTTTACACCAGGTGATGTGCTTGGTAGTAATGTTTCGCCTCGGTTTCGTCAATATAGTTCAATGCGTGGTCAGGCAAACGATTATTATGCAGTTGCGTCGACTGCAGCATATTTAATTGTAGCAAACCATGTGTTAAATGCACTCGAAGCAGCATGGAACGCAACAAGAATAAATAAAAAAATATCAACAAAGGCTTCGATGCATTTACAGTCTATTGGATATGATGTTGTGTTAGAAAAAAGAATAACAGTGAAGTTTGATATCTGATTATTTTGATTGTTATCACATTGATATTTTTTTTTTTAAGAAATTATCAGATATTATAGTATTGTTTGAAGGTAAAAAAGAATGACACTGAGGCTCTTTTCACCATGGCGTTCAAAGTATATTAATAGTTTTAATGAAAAGGTAAAAAGCAAAGGTTGCTTGTTTTGTAACATTGCAAAACAAAAAGATAAAGACAATGATAATCTCATCGTGTTCAGAGGGAAATATTCGTTTGTTGTGATGAATCGTTATCCCTACAATTCAGGACATGTAATGGTGGTTCCTTATAAACACACCTCGCAGTTAACAAAGTTATCCGATGATGAAAATCGGGAAATTATGTATCTGAGTGGTTTGTGTATAAAAGCGCTCGAAAAAGTATCGAAACCACACGGCTTTAATTTCGGAGCAAACTTTGGAAAAGTTTCAGGCGCCGGTATTGATAAGCATATTCATTTCCATATTGTTCCTCGTTGGAATGGGGATGTAAACTTTATGCCCGTTCTGGCAGATGTTAAAGTTGTATCGGAAGAAACTGAAGAAACATGTAGAAAATTAAAAAATGTGTTTCTGGATCTCGCAAAAAAACAAAAATTCTAATTACAGATCGGATTTAAGGTGAAAATTTTATTTGCAGGAATTATTACTATGAAACAATACGTTTATATAGGGGTTATTCTGTTAGGCTTACTGATAAGCAACAATCTCTATGCTCAAACAAAGGCACAGGTTGAATCTGCATTACTACAAATGACTCCAGAGGAAATAGACAAAAGAATTAAAGAAGCCGGTTTAACAAGAGAACAGGCCGTTCAACTTGCACGTTCAAAAGGTGTCGATTTGGAAACATACCTCAGAGAACATACCTCAGCACAACAAGCTGGAGAAAAAAGAGATAGTGGTGAAAATATTTTTATGCCTATTGAAACAGTAAAATTAGAACCTCAGCCTGGTGCGGTAAAAGCAGAAAAAGCAAATCCTGTTTTTACCGGAAGGGTTAACACCAATGAAATTGTACCATTTGGTTATTCAATCTTTAATCTTCAGTCATCGCTGTTTGAACCGATTTTGAATATTCCGACACCACCGTCTTATATCGTTGGTCCCGGAGATGAGTTAGTAATTTCAGTATGGGGTGATACAAAACTGTTTCATCAGCTGGTTATAAACCGTGAAGGTAGTATTATCATACCTGATGTGGGTCCGGTATTAGTTAACGGATTAACTATACAACAAATAAGAGACAAACTGTTAAAACGAATGTCGGAAGTATATTCGAGTTTAAGACGTGGTCAACCAGGGGCAACTTCATTTCTCGATGTATCGTTAGGGAAGCTAAGAACAATTCAGATATTTGTTTTAGGTGAAGTAAACAAACCTGGTGGATATAGTCTTTCATCACTCTCAACTATACTACATGCATTATATCTGGCGGGTGGTCCTAATACAAACGGTTCACTTCGTTCAATCCATCTTATCCGTAACAATAAACTCGAAGCGCAACTTGATTTCTATGAGTATGCATTGAAAGGTGAGAGATCGAACGATACACGATTACAGGACGGTGATATTGTTTTTATACCACCTGTATCAAAAAGAGTTGCAATTGTTGGTTCAGTATTCCGCTCAGCAATTTATGAACTGAAAGAAAACGAGACATTGAAAGACCTGCTTGAATATTCAGGTGGTTTACTTGTTAATGCATATACAGACCGGATACATATCGAAAGAATCGTTCCTTTTGAGTTAAGACAAGAATTGAAAAAGGATATTTTGGATCTTGATATCACTTTCTCTTCAAAGAATGAACTCGTAAATAGCAATCTTAAACTTGAAAACGGAGATGTAATAACAATATTTAATATTACGAATTATTTTTATAACAGGGTCACGATTTCGGGAAATGTGAATAAACCCGGAATCTATGAATTCCATAAAGGCATGCGTGTTTCGGACCTTATAATGAAAGCTGATAGCTTTGCCCGAAATACGTTTATGGAAAAAGCTACTTTATTACGGTTACTACCAAATCTCAGAAAAGAAATTATTCAATTTAGCCCGAAAAGAGCATTAGCTATGGATACAACAGATAATCTTGTTTTGGAAAATGAAGATGAAATTATTATCTATAGAGAGAGTGACTACTTCCCGCAACGATATGTGTACATTGAAGGAGCTGTAAAAAATCCGGGACAATACCCACGTTTTGAAAAAATGACCGTTGCTGATCTTGTTGTATTGGCTGGCGGTTTACGGGAAGATGCAAATCTTACCAACTGGGAATTATCAAGAATTGATACAACAAAAGTCGAAAAATATTCCGTTGTCAATAGATTTGATGTTTCGGCTGATTATTGGGATGACGATACTTGCAAAGCGTTGTATCTCGAAGATTTTGATGTGCTAAACATACCTAAGAATCCAAAGTTTACCTATCAGCAAAAAGTTTTTATAACGGGATATGCAATGCTTCCAGGCGTTTACACATTAACACATAAAGATGAAAAATTGTATGATATTTTGAACCGTGCTGGTGGTTTTAAACCCGAAGCGTATATAAAAGGCATGCGTCTTTATCGAAAGTCAATTGGTCATAAGAAATTAGTACCGTTAGACTTTGATAAAGTGGTCAGTAATCCTCGTTCGGAATATAACATTACATTAATTGATGGTGATTCAATTCATATCCCTAAAATAACAAATGTTGTTACGGTTGTAGGTGAAGTTTTTACACCTGCCAATGTCTTGTATGAAAAGAACTCGAGTCTCAGCTACTATCTCAAACAAGCCGGTGGTTTAACAGATGAAGCAGATGAAGACAGGATATATGTTGAATTACCAAACGGTCGAAAATGGGAAAGAGGTTGGTTTATACTCCCTGATCCCGATATTTTACCCGGTAGTACAATTTACGTTCCAAAGAAGATAGAAAAAGAAAATAAAACATTACCTCTGATTCGCGACTGGTCGACGATATTATTAAGTATTGCGACAATGATGGTTGCGATAGTACAAATAACAAAATAATTTTATTTAATAGCCATGGAAAATATTGAAAACAATACTAAGAATATAACACATGATGAAAAAGAACAGGCAAACCAAATCGATTGGTTCGAGGTTTTGGAACAACTCTGGATAAAGAGAAAATTGATAGCGATTATAACGGGGGGCATTACTTTAGTTACCCTGATAGTTGTTCTTTTATTACCGAATAAATATACATCTGTTGCAGTTATATTACCGGATGTTGACCGATCGAGACTTGGTTCATTAGGAGGACTCTCAAATCTTGCTGCAATGGCAGGAATTAATGTTGGTGCAGAAGGTTCCCTCGCAAAATTGTATCCAACAATAATAAAAAGTGAATCAATTTTAAAAAATGTGCTGTATAAAAAGTATTTAACAATAAAAAGCAAAGACTCGCTTAATCTGATTCAGTTTTGGAATATTGAAGAGGAAACTCCATTTAAGGATTACGAAGAAGCACTGAAAAAACTACGAGATGAATTAAGTGTATCACTAGATGTTAAACTTAATGTTGTTACTTTGTCTATTGTGACGGAAGATGCAGATCTTTCAGCAGAAATATTAAATACTATAATTAATGAATTAAACTTTTTTTTAATTACGAAACGAACAACAAATGCATCAGAACAGAGGATTTGGATAGAGAAGAGATTATTGGAAGTTAAAAAGGATCTCGAGAAGGCTGAGGATCATTTAAAAGAGTTCAGGGAAAAAAACCGTATTATCAGTGGTTCACCGCAACTAATGTTGGAACAGGAACGTCTGATACGTGAAGTACAAATAAATTCAACTTTATATACAGAGCTAAAAAAGCAACATGAAATTGCAAGAATTGAAGAAATAAAAAATGTGCCAATAATTAACGTAATGGATTATGCACGACCAGCGGCAAAAAAATCAAGTCCAAAAAGAATTCTAATTACATTAGCTATGTTTTTTATTGCACTATTTGGTTCAATAGGATATGTTGTTATCTTAAATAAGTATAGAGGAAAGTTAATTTTTATAAAAAATAAA
>FWPV01001772.1_pt1 | contig 56741 bp, 59 predicted proteins | sample 2228371 | NCBI WGS metagenome assembly FWPV01 (sample SAMEA103939776, study PRJEB20133) | metagenome
CTGGTCGTCACGGTGAACGTGAAGGACGTGACCGACGACGACATCCTGGGCATGATCATCCTGGGCAAGAAACCCGCGCATCTGGCGGCCTGAACGCCGTCGAATGTCTCCACTTCGGCATGTCCGGAAGGACAGGCGCTCTGGGTCTGCCCCCCCTTCTGGACGTCATCGACGTGCCGGAGAGGGGCACGCCAGCAAAAAGCCCGTGGCTGCCGTCCAGACGAATACAGCCCGAACGGCTGGTGCCCGCGGCCGGAGTTGAACCGGCACGGCCTTGCGGCCAAGGGATTTTAAGTCCCCAGTGTCTACCATTTCACCACGCGGGCTGGCCGTGCGACCTTAGCCCGGTGGCCCGCCAAGGAAAAGCCTGCGGCATGCCCGGCAGCGGGGCGGCTTCTGCAACACCGACGACGCGAGCCGGGGCCAGATCGACTGCATCCGGCAGGATGCAACAGCCGTCCTGCATCGACCCTTGGTGGTCGCGTGATTGACGCGGAAAACCGGAGTCCACTTTTCCTCATCACGCCCTAACCCGCACCGGCCGACAACAGCCGCCGGACCAGTTCAAAGCTGTTCCGCACCCCGGTCTTGGCGATCATGTTCGCCCGATGCACCTCGACCGTGCGCGGCGAGGACCCCAGCGCCAGCGCGATTTCCTTCGAGGTGAACCCGTTCACCAGATAACGCGCGATGCGCTTTTCGGTGGGGGTCAGCGGCCCCTCTGCCCCGGTTTCCGCTTCCAGAGGACGGTAGGTCCAGACCGCCAGGCGTTGCGGGTCCTGCGCGTCAAGACCAGTACCCTTGCCTTCGGTCCAGATCACCTGCCCGTCCTTGCGGCGCATGAAGCGTTCGTCGCGGTAGACCGTGCTGGCCTGCATCGCCTTTCGCGCCCGCTCGCCGATCAGTTCATAGTCGGTCTCGGTGGGATAGAGCATCCGGATCGACTGCCCCTCCAGCTCGCGCGGGGTCCAGCCGAACACCGCCTCGACCCGCAGGCTTGCCCGCAGGATCACCCGGTGCGCAAGGATCAACGTCGCATCCGGGCCGTGCTGGAAAGCCAGCCGTTCATAGTCGCGCATCCGTGCCCTCTACGTAGCCATATACGTATTCTTACGGATGGCAGCCCATGGCGCAATCTTTCAGGATCATGCACGTCCGATGTTTCCGCCATGGCCCGGGAACCGAACGGGGGAACAGCATGAACAAAGTCTATCCAAGTGCAACCGCAGCCCTTGACGGGCTTTTGCACGACGGGATGCTGATCGCATCCGGCGGCTTCGGCCTGTGCGGCATCCCCGAGCTGCTGATCGCCGCAATCCGCGCCGCCGGCACCAGGGATCTGACCGTCGCCTCGAACAATGCCGGCGTCGACGGTTTTGGCCTGGGGGTGCTTCTGGAAACCCGGCAGGTCAGGAAGATGATCTCGTCCTATGTCGGGGAGAACGCCGAATTCATGCGGCAGTATCTGTCCGGAGAACTGGAACTGGAATTCAATCCGCAGGGCACGCTGGCCGAACGGATGCGGGCGGGGGGCGCGGGCATCCCCGGTTTCTACACTGCGACGGGTGTGGGCACGGTGATCGCCGAGGGCAAGCAACACCACGATTTCGACGGCAAGACCTACATCCTGGAACGCGGGATCGTGGCGGACCTCGCCATCGTGAAGGCGTGGAAGGCGGACCCCTCGGGCAACCTGGTGTTTCGCAAGACCGCGCGCAACTTCAACGTCCCCGCCGCCACCTGCGGCAGGATCTGCGTCGCCGAAGTCGAGGAGATCGTGCCTCTGGGTTCGCTCGATCCCGACATGGTCCACCTGCCCGGCATCTATGTCCACCGCATCGTGACCGGACCCCACGAAAAGCGGATCGAACAACGCACCGTGCGCAAGCGGGAGAACGCATGATGAACGTCGTCAGAGGCTGGGACCGCAACGGCATGGCCGCCCGGGCGGCGCAGGAGCTGCGGGACGGCATGTATGTGAACCTTGGCATCGGGATCCCGACGCTGGTCGCGAACTACATCCCGCAGGGCGTGAACGTGACGCTGCAATCGGAAAACGGGATGCTGGGGATGGGTCCGTTTCCCTACGAGGGCGAGGAAGACCCCGACCTGATCAACGCCGGCAAGCAGACGATCACCGAACTGCCGCAGACCGCCTATTTCGATTCGGCGACCAGCTTTGCGATGATCCGTGGTGGCAAGATCGCCATGGCCATCCTTGGGGCGATGGAAGTGGCGGAAAACGGCGACCTTGCGAACTGGATGATCCCCGGCAAGCTGGTGAAGGGCATGGGCGGGGCCATGGACCTTGTGGCCGGCGTGGGCCGCGTCGTCGTGGTGATGGATCACACGGCAAAGCAAGGCGACTCCAAGGTCCTGCGCGCCTGCACCCTGCCGCTGACCGGAAAGGGCGTGGTGGACCGGATCATCACCAATCTCGGCGTTCTCGACGTGGGCGAGACGGGTCTGCATATCGTGGAGCTTGCCCCCGGCGTGTCGGAAGCAGACCTTCGCGCGGCGACCGAGGCGAAGATCGTTGGCTGAAGACCGCAGGGGGGCGGGGCTCACCCCCCCGCGAGGGTCGAGCGGAACACGCACGGATCGGTCACCAGCATCGGCGGGCTGATGCACAGCCCCTGCGCCACCTGCCAGGCCGCAAGCACCTTGGGCACATAGTCCCGCGTCTCGGCATAGGGCGGCACGCCCTGGTTCGCCACGACCGCGTTTTCGCCCGCGTTGTAGGCGGCCAGCGCGAGGACGGGGTCATTGTCGAATTCGTTCAGCAGCCAGTCCAGATAGGCAACGCCGCCCTTGATGTTCTGCACCGGATCGGTTGCGTCGGTCACGCCGAACCGCTCTGCCGTCGCCGGGATCAGCTGCATCAATCCCACGGCGCCCGCCGAACTTACCGCATCCGTCCTGCCCGCGCTTTCGATGCCGATCACCGCCAGCACCAGGGCGGGCGAGACCTTCGTGTCAAGTGTCGCCCGAAGGATGTCCTTGCCGTATTGCTGCGACATCTCTTGCAACAGCTGCATCCGTGGCGCGCCGACCATCGTGCCATCCGGCCCCCGCGACAGCGTCGCCAGGGCAAGATCGAAGCGGCCCGCCCCGGCCTCGATCCCTGCGGGAACCGTGTCCCAGTACCAGGCATAGGACGAGGCGGGCGCGATGCCCGGCTCGCCCGCGGCGATCCCGACCGGTTTCGGATCTTTCGACCGGCGATCGGGATTGGGGTCGACTTTCGGCAGGGCCGCCAGATACCGCGCCTGTTCTTCGGGGTCGATCTGCACCGTGATCCGCTTGCCGGGCAGGCTTTCGCCCACCTTCACCCGCTTGAAGGTGAAATCTTCCGCAGCAGCCGCGAACGGGGCTGCGACGCAGAGAATCGCTGCGATCCAGGGGACGGTCTTCCGCATGATCGGGGCCTGCTCGCCTCGTTGTTTTGTGGGAAGACAAGCAGGTTCCGGAAGGCGCATCCAGAACTTTTGGCCCTCAATCATGGCATTTCTGCCAGAATTGACCGAAAAACCACGCCATAGCATCCTGGGGTAAACAGATCGCTAAAAATTCTTTCTTTTCTTTTCCATGACTTGGCTGCTCTTCACCGGATTTCTTCGTCAGTCTGGAAAACTTCGGGTCTCGTCCAAACTGCTGCCACGTTTTGCGGGCCATATGTGTCCATACCGAACGACACAGGCAGCAAGCGTGGCCAGATCGAAGCGGTTGAGTGAAACGTAGACACCCTTAGCAAAGGATATGACCATGACCAAGTTCTCCGCTTTTCTGAAAGACGAAGCCGGCGCCGTGACCGTTGACTGGGTGGTTCTGACCGCCGCGATCGTGGGCCTGGGCCTGCTGGTCTTCAACTTCGTCCGTCCGGCAGTTTCGAACCTCGCCGCCGGGATCGGCACCGAACTCGGCAATGCTCAGACTTGTATGGCTGCAAACGGCGCCAGCGCCGCCTGCAACTGATCGCCGCAGCAAGCCGACCGGATCGCGCCGCGCTTCGAAAGAAGCGCGGCGTTTTTCTGTTCCGTGCCCTGCACCTGCCGGACCGAGCCCGTCTTTTCCCGGCATCCCCCTGCGCCTTTCCGGCAGCGACCCGGCTGCCTGTCACCAGGCCGAAACCGACCGGTCGACCGCCGGGGATCATCGCCCTGCTCGCCACGCGGCGGTTCGGCACGATCATTGCCGACGCCACAGAATCACTGGCATCGGACAAGAAGCCCCGACAAACCCCGCGTGAAACCAATCGGACAGCGGGATTCCAAAGGGAAAGTCACAACGATCGAAGAATGTCTTTTCTTGTCCAAATTCTCGCCATGATTGCAGGCCTCAATGGGTCAAACCGAACGAAGACGGCGATGTCCTGGCCTGAACGCAGCGGTTGATGCCGATGATCTTTTCCCAAGAAAGGGACCAGAGATGACCAAGTTTTCCGCCTTTCTGAAAGACGACACTGGTGCCGTGACCGTTGACTGGGTGGTTTTGACCGCCGCAATCGTGGGCCTCGGCCTCCTCGTCTTCAACTTCGTCCGCCCGGCGGTTTCGAACCTCGCATCCGGCATCGGCACCGAACTGGGCGATGCGCAGACTTGCCTGCTCAGCAACGACACCATCACCTGCTGACACCGCTTTCGTGCAAAGCTGTCTTCCTGGCCGCGCTTCACAAGAAGCGCGGCCTTTTGCTTGCGCCAGCCGCAAACACCCGTCGAACGCGCAAAATGACCCAGGATCGTTAAACTTTCGCCGCATTCGGCCAGCATTGTCGCGCCAATGGAACCGGTTCGCGATCCAGGCACCCGGATTTTGTCTTGGTGGATCCTCGGCGTGACACGACCAGAACCGCCGGACTGCCAGAGGTTGGTCCCTGGCGGCCCCAGCATGAAGAGGGTACTATGAGAGCAGTTTTCGCTTTGGTCCTGGTCGTTGGCATGGCTCTGGCCGGCGTGGCGGTCTACATGATCCAGGGCTACATGGCGGACCTTGAGGGTGCGCTGCGGAATGAACAGGCCTTCAATGCCAAGGCCGGCAAGCTGGTCGAGGCCTTCGTCTTCGCCAAGCCGAAGAAATATGGCGATGCGCTGGCAGAAGAAGACGTCGTCACGATCTACTGGCCGGAAAAAAGCCTGCCCGAGGGAATCTTCCGCGACAAGGCGGTGCTGTTCCCGGAGGGTGCCGACGGACCGCGCTATGTCATGCGCTCGACCGAGGCCTTCGAGCCGGTCCTGGCCAGCCGTGTGACCGAACCCGGCAAGCTTGCCAGCCTGACGTCGAAACTGGAAAAGGGCAAACGCGCCTTCGCGATCAAGGTTGACGTGAATTCGGGCATCTCGAATTTCGTCAAGCCCGACGACTACATCGACATCCTGTGGACCGGCGGCGTGTCTGGCGTCGAGGGATCGATGACCCGCCAGATCGAAAGCGCAATCCTGGTGATCGCGGTCGACAACCTGCTGAACGAAGGGCAAGTGACTGCGGGCACTGTTGCCCAGACGGTGACGGTTGCGGCGACACCCGAACAGGTGGCGCGTCTGGCCCAGGCCCAGGCGACCGGAAAACTGACGCTTTCTCTGGCGCGGGATGCGTCGGAAGTGGTTCAGGGCACGGTCGAGACGGACACCAATGCGATGCTTGGGATCGTGCAGGAAGTCGTTGCACCCGAAGTCGTGGTTCCCGAAAAGGTGAAATGCTACGCCAAGCAGCGCAGCGGTGGCGTGCTGGTTGACACCGACGTCGAGATCCCCTGCAAAAAATAGGACCGGCTTTTCCATCACCACGGGCGCGGCCACATCATCTGGGGCCGCGCCTTTGCATTTTTCCAACCCTTTGCGACCTGTTGCAGTTTGTCCACATCAACGTCGCCCCTCAAAGCGTTGATTCTTGCAAAAAAACCCGAGCTGGTTCATCCTCTGTGAAGTAAGGGCGTTCAAGACCCAAACGAGGCGTGGTCGAAAGGGCAGATCACATGAACATTAAACGACTCCTGGCAGCAGGATATTTGGGTGCGTATCTCGCATCGACGGCGTTGACGCCGGTCTCGGCCCAGACACTTACCGTCATGCAGGGCCAGGCCACCGAATCGCTCAACGTTCCGATGAACCGGGCCGTTGTCGTGGAAAGTGAGGTTCCTTTCGCGGAACTCTCGATCGCCAATCCCGGCATTGCCGACATCTCGACCTTGTCGGACCGCACGATCTACGTCCTCGGCAAGGCACCCGGGCGCACCACGCTCACGCTGTTGGCGCCGGACGGGAAATTGATCTCGAACGTCGAGGTCAATGTCACCCCCGACATCGCCGAGTTCAAGGAACGTCTTCAGCAGATCCTGCCGGGCGAACAGATCGAGGTGCGCACCGCAAACGACGGTATCGTGCTGTCGGGTCAGGTCTCCTCGACCGCGAAACTGGACCGCGCGATGGACCTTGCCAACCGCTATGCGCCGGACCGGGTGTCGAACCTGATGGTGGTGGGCGGCACGCAGCAGGTGATGCTGAAGGTCCGCTTTGCCGAAGTGAACCGGACCATCACGAAGACCCTTTCGTCCTCAATCGCATTCGGTGATGGCGCGCGCCTCTCCGGCGGGACCGGCACCCTGACCACTGCCGGTGCAACCCCGCCCAAGACCCCGGGCATTTCGGGTGAATCGGCGGGCGGCATCCGGCTTGGCGGCACCGTCGGCGGGCTTGAGTTCAGCGTGCTGCTTGAAGCACTTGAAAAGAAGGGCTTGGTCCGCACCCTTTCGGAACCGAACCTGACCGCGCTGTCAGGCCAGGAGGCGAAGTTCCTTGCCGGCGGCGAATACCCGGTCCCGGTGTCGCAGGACAACAACACCATCACTGTCGAGTACAAGCCCTTCGGCGTGGAACTCAACTTCACGCCGGTCGTCGTCGATCAGGACATCATCAACCTGACCATCGACGCTGCGGTGTCCTCGATCGACACGGTCAACGGGATCAACGTTCAGGGCTTCTCGATCGACGCCTTCAAGCGGCGCCAAACCTCGACCACGGTGGAAATGCGCGACGGCGAAAGCTTCGCCATCGCGGGCCTGTTGCAGGACGACTTCAACAATTCGAATGCGCAACTGCCCTGGCTCGGCGACGTTCCGATTCTCGGCGCGCTGTTCCGCAGCACAAATTACCAGCGGTCGCAGACCGAACTGGTGATCATCGTCACGCCCTACCTCGTCACCCCGGTTTCAGGGGAGGCCTTGGCCCTGCCGACGGATCGGGTCCGCATCCCGACCGAACGTGAGCTGTTCCTGTTCGGCAAGGTGGCAACTGGTCCGAAGAAGGGCGCAGCCGCAGAGGTGGCCCGGCAGGACTTCAGTTCGTCCTATGGCTATGTGATGGAGTAAGCAGATGATCCACATGCTTCCAAAGCTCCTTGCGGTTTCTGCCCTCCTTGCCCTGGGTGCCTGCGGCGAATCCGCGGTCTCATGGGACCGGGAGCTCGGCTCGGAGGTTGACAAGGGACAGTTCGGCAACGCCACGATGAACAACATGCTCATCCAGACGGGCGAGTTGTCATACACCGTGGCCCTGGCCGAACGCTTTGCCGCCGAAGTGCCGGACACCATCAACTTCGCCTTCGACAGCGCCGAGCTGTCGGACGAGGCGCGGTCGATCCTCAAGCGTCAGGCCGACTTCATCCGCCAGTTCCCGGAAGTCCGCTTCCGCGTCTTCGGCTACGCTGACAAGGTCGGCTCCGACGCCTACAACCAGCGTCTCGGCCTGCGCCGGGCCAAGGCTGCGGTCGCGTATCTGATCTCGCAGGGGATCAGCCGCTCGCGGCTGGAGGCGGTCGTCTCCTACGGCGAGACCCGTCCGCTGATTGCGACGAACGCGGCGGAGGTCCGCAACCGCCGCACGGTGACCGAGGTCTCGGGCTTCGTGAAGTCGAATCCGCTGGTCCTGAACGGCAAATATGCCGAGATCATCTGGCGCGAATACGTTGCCAGCGGGGTGCGCCCGCACGCCGGCACACCGGCCAATGCCGCGGGTCAGAGTGGCGGCTGATACGGCCTGCATCCTTCCAGAAAAGAGGCCGGGCCCTGTGCCCGGCCTCTTCGTTTCCAGAATCGTCATAATCCCAGAAACAGGCCCATTTAGCCCAATTATCGCCACCATTCTTGAACATGGTCCACCCGATAGGATGAGTACTGGGGCCTGACGTTCCACACGGTGACCGGCAAGACCACTGCGCTGCCAACGTTCTGGAATTCAAGTTTAAACCGCCCCACACCGAAAGGACCTGACGCGTTATGACGAGCAAAGCCACAGTTCAGAGCGATCCGGCACCGATCCTCGCCTGCACCATTTCGCGCGACGTGCAGCGATTCGATCTTCTGATCGACGACATGGAGCAAGAGCTGGGCGAGGCCTGGGGCGACCTCAATTTCGAGGATGCGCTGGTGTTCCTCAAGCAGCCCGACAGCACCGGCATGCAGTTCGTCGCCATCGCCGTCGACAGCGAGGACGAGAGCGAGCTGACGAAGATGAATGACGTGATCAAGGCGGCGAAAGCCAAGAAGATCAAGGTCCTCCTGATTGCCAACCAGGTCAGCCCGTCGGTGCTGCACCAGATGCTCAAGCTTGGGGCCGACGATTTCGTGCCCTACCCGCTGCCCGAAGGTGCCCTGCACGAGTCGATCGAGCGCCTGCGCAAGCCCGCCCCGGTGATGCCGGATGGCTATGACCCGGAAACCGGAACCTTCAACCCGGTCTTCAAGGCCAAGGGCGACCGCAACGGCGTCATCCTTCCGGTGCATGGCATGGCCGGCGGCGTGGGTGCCACCACCTTTGCCGCCAATCTGGCCTGGGAGTTGTGCCTGATCCCGGAAACCGAGGGCATGCGCGTCTGTGTCATCGACCTCGACCTGCAGTTCGGTTCGGTCGCCACCTACCTCGACTTGCCGCGCAAGGAAGCCGTGCTGGAAATCCTGACCGACACGGCGAGCATCGACGCGGATTCGCTGATCAAGTCGATGCTGACCTTCAACGAAAAGCTGCACGTCTTCACCGCGCCCGCCGACATGCTGCCGCTGGAAGTGGTGTCACCGGAAGACGTCGGTCGCATCCTCGACACCGCGCAGGCCAACTTCGACTTCGTGATCGTCGACATGCCCTCGACCGTTGTCGCCTGGACCGAGGCCGTCCTGACCCGGTCCCACGTCTATTTTGCGCTGCTCGAGCTTGATCTGCGTTCGGCCCAGAACATCCTGCGCTTCATCCGTGCGCTGAAGGCCGAGGCTCTGCCGCATGAAAAGGTGCGCTATGTGCTGAACCGCGCACCGAAGTTCACCGATCTTTCGGCGAAGGCCCGGGTCAAGCGCATGGCCGAAAGCCTGGACATCGATATTGAAGTGCAACTGCCGGATGGCGGTGAACAGGTCACCCAGGCCAACGATCACGGCCTGCCGATTGCCGAAAGCGCGGCCAAGAATCCGCTGCGCAAGGAACTGCAGAAACTTGCCAAGTCCTTGTATGATATAAACAAAGCTGCCGAAACCGCCAAAGCCTGATTTAGGGGGAACCTTCCGTGTTCAGTCGTTTCAAGAAAGACACGCCCACCGGGGTCCGCCCGCCGCAGGGGGGAACCGCGCCGGTTGGCCAACCCGCCGACAAAGCCGCCTTCGTGCAGCGCGCGGCACCGCAGCCCGCAGTGCAGCAACGCGCCGCAGCCGAGGCGGTGGCCGCCGACAAGGAGAAGAAGCGCAAGGAACGCCTGACCGAGCTCAAGGTCGAGATCCACAAGCGGCTTCTCGAGGATCTGAACCTCTCGGCGATCGAATCCGCCACCGAACAGTCGCTGCGCGGTGAAATCGCGGCCCTCGCGACCGAGGCGCTCGACGACATGTCGGTTGCGCTCAACAAGGAAGACCGTCTGGCGCTGAACCAAGAGCTTTATGACGAGGTCATGGGCCTTGGTCCGCTGGAGCCCTTGCTCAAGGACGAGACCATCAACGATATTCTGGTGAACGGCCCCAAGCGCATCTTCGTCGAACGCGCCGGCAAGTTGCAGCTTTCGGACGTCACCTTCCGCGACGAGCGCCACCTGCTGCGGATCATCGACAAGATCGTGTCTGCCGTGGGTCGCCGCGTCGATGAATCGAACCCCTATTGCGACGCCCGTCTGATGGACGGCAGCCGTTTCAACTGCATGATCCCGCCGATTGCCGTGGACGGCTCGCTGGTGTCGATCCGGAAGTTCAAGAAGGACAAGCTTCGCATCGAGGACCTGGTCCGTTTCGGCGCCTTCACCGAGGAAATGGCCGCCTACCTGCAGGCCGCCGTGTCCTGCCGGCTGAACATCATCGTCTCGGGCGGCACGGGTTCGGGAAAGACCACCACGCTGAACGCGCTGTCATCCTTCATCGACAACCACGAGCGCGTGCTGACCATCGAAGACACCGCCGAACTTCAGCTGCAGCAGGTCCATGTGGGCCGGATGGAAAGCCGTCCGCCGAACGTCGAAGGCAAGGGCGCCGTGACCCAGCGCGACTGTCTGCGCAACGCGCTTCGTATGCGTCCTGACCGCATCATCGTGGGGGAAACCCGGGGTGAGGAAGTCATCGACATGCTCCAGGCCATGAACACCGGCCACGACGGCTCGATGACCACGATCCACGCCAACAACCCGCGCGACGCGATCAGCCGTCTGGAAAACATGGTCGCCATGGCCGGGATCGAGATGCCGCTGAAGGCCGTGCGCAGCCAGATCGCCTCGGCCGTCAACTTGATGGTGCAGGCCAGCCGTCTGCAGGACGGGACGCGCCGCATGACTTCGGTGACCGAAATCACCGGCATGGAAGGCGAGGTCATCTCGATGCAGGAAGTCTTCCGTTTCGAACGTCTGGGGGTCGAGCCTTCGGGCAAGATCATCGGCCGCTTCAACGCGACCGGCATCCGCTCGGCCTTTTCTGACCGCTTCCGGCAATGGGGCTTCGATCTGCCGGCCTCGATCTACGAACCTACCATCTGACCGCCATGCAGATCAGCACCGCACCCCTAATCTACCTGATGATCTTCGTGGCGGTCGTGGTGATCGTCAACGGGATCTACCTGATCGTTTTCGGCAAATCGATCAGCCTGAACAGTCGCGTCAGCCGTCGCCTGACGCTGCTGGAAAAGAACGCGAACCGCGAACAGGTCCTGGAGCAGCTTCGCAAGGAGATGAACCAGCACCTGAACGCGAAGAACATCCCGCTCTATTCCGTTCTCGCCAAGAAGGCGCAGCGGGCGAACATCGCCTTCTCGCCCCAGGCCCTGATCGGGATCATGGCGCTTCTGTCGGTCTTCGCCTTTCTGATGCTTTCGGTGTTCACCGGCGCCGATATCGGTCTGCGCGTGGTGGTCGGCATCGCGATGGGGGTGGGCGGGGTCTTCGTCTGGGTCAACCGCACCGCGAAAAAGCGCATGGGCCTTCTGGAAGAGCAGTTGCCCGATTCCATCGAGCTCATGGTCCGCTCGCTTCGGGTCGGCCATCCGTTTTCCACCGCAATCGGCATCGTTGCCAAGGAGATTCCCGACCCGCTGGGATCCGAGTTCGGCGTCATCTCGGATGAAGCCGCCTATGGTCGCGACATCGCGGAATCGCTGAAGGCCTTCGCCGAACGCATGGACAGCCAGGATCTGCGCTTCCTTGCCGTTGCGGTGTCGATCCAGCAGCAATCGGGCGGCAACCTGGCCGAGATCCTCGAGGGCCTCTCCAAGGTCGTGCGCGCCAGGTTCAAGCTGTTCCGCCGGGTCCGCGCCATCACCGCCGAGGCCAAATGGTCCGGCATGTTCCTTTCGGGCTTCCCCATCGCCGCGCTGGTCATGATCAATGTGGTCCAGCCCGACTATTACGACGGGGTCAAGGAAACCTCGGCCTATATTCCGGCCGCGCTCTTTGTCGTCACCTTCCTCATCATCAACATCATCTACATGAAGGTGATGACCAACATCAAAGTGTAGGTCGGATATGGATTTCTTCGCCAATCTCATGTCGGGCATGACCGACCGCTTCGGTCCGATGGCCCCGCTTCTGGCCGTCGGGCTTCTCGGGCTGCTGCTGATCCTGATGGCGCTTCCCATCGTGATGAAGCGCCAGCGCGACCGCTTTCGCGAGCTGAAGGACCAGGCGCCGAAGGCCGCCAACGACAAGAAGCGCGCGCTGCGCAAGACCGACCGGGTCGACAAGCTTGAGAAGTTCGCCCAGTTCCTGGAGCCGCAGAAGAAGGAAGAGCTGTCTGCCGCCAAGCTCACCATGCTGCGGGCGGGATATTCGGGCAAGAACGCCGTCCGGATGTTCCACGCCATCCAGTTCCTGCTGGCCATCCTGTTCCTTATCGGCGGGCTGCTCGTCGCGCTGGTCAAGTCGTTCTCGCAGGAAATGACGATGACCGACCTTCTCCTGTACAGCCTCCTGCCTTGCGCCGTCGGCTACTACATCCCGCGCTACTGGGTGAACAAGCGGGTGGAGCAGCGCAAGACCGAGATCATCCAGGGCTTCCCCGATGCGCTTGACCTGATGCTGGTCTGTGTCGAGGCGGGCCAGTCGCTGGACCAGTCGATCATCCGCGTCGGCAAGGAAAGCCGGGCGGGCTACCCGGCCCTTGCCGACGAATTCGACATGGTCGCGCAAGAGGTCAAGGCCGGCAAGGAACGGATCTCGGTCCTGAAGGACATGGCCGAACGGGTCGGCGTCCCGGACGTTGCCTCCTTTGTCACCACGATCATCCAGTCAGCGACTTTCGGCACCTCGGTCGCCGATGCGCTGCGGGTTTATTCCGCCGACATGCGGGACAAGCGCATCATGCGGGCCGAGGAAAAGGCCAACATGTTGCCGACGAAACTCACCCTGGGCACAATGCTGTTTACAGTTCCGCCGCTTCTGGTCATCCTGATCGGGCCTTCCATCTATGGAATGGTGACCATGCTGGGCCAGCTGGCGAGCGGCCTCTGAAACCGGACGGGACGAGGCTTGCGCAAGGCAGTCATTCTGACGTTGTGTTCGGCCGTCCTGTTGGCCGGCTGCCAGGCGGCCAGGGATGTCAGCAGGAACCAGCCCTTCGGGGTCGATGCACGCGGGAAGGGCGTCGACGGCATGACCGTCGGCCACCGCCTGATGGCCGCGGGCGAGCCTGAGCTTGCCCTCAAGGCCTATCTTCGCGGCGCGGGCGAAATCGGCATAAACGCCGATGTCCTTTCGGCCATCGGCTCTGCCAATCTCGCGCTCGGGCGCCTTGGCCAGGCCGAAAAGATGCTCGCGCGCGCGCTGGAGCTGGACCCCAACTTTGTCCCCGCCCTGAACAACATGGGCGTGGTGATGATGGAACAGGGCAAGAGCGGCGAGGCCCGGGTCTATTTCCAGAAGGCCTTCGCGCTGGATAGTGGCCAAACGGACTCGATCCGCGAAAATCTGATGCTCGCTATCGCTCAAAGCGAGGCGAATGTGTATGATCCGCAGCAAGTAAAGGCAGCTGGCGGTTTCCGCCTGGTCCGGCAGGAAAAGGGCAAGTTCGTCCTTCTTTCCGATCCCTAGGCGGCGGCGCGTCACGACACGATACGGGCAGTCAACAAAAAGGACGCTGAACATGCGCCATCCGGCTTTTGCAGTGCTGTGCCTTTCCGGCGCAGTCGCCCTTTCGGCCTGTCAGAAAGGGTCCGACGCTCAGGTCCAGAGGGCGCTCAAGGACGTCAATGTCATCGACGAATCCAACCTCAACGATGTGATGCTTTCGGTGGCCGACCCGAATGAGGCGGTCAACTACTTCACCCGCACCCTGCAGCAGAACCCCGACCGGATCGACCTGATGCGCGGCCTTGCCCGCTCGCTGGCGCGGGCGCAGAAACCGACCGAGGCGGCGCAGGTCTGGCGTCAGGCCGTCGCCCATCCCGATGCGACCCCGGAAGACCGGGTCATGCTTGCCGATGCCCTGATCCGCTCGAACCAGTGGCCGGAAGCCAAGGCCGAACTGAACCAGATACCGCCGACCTTCGAAAGCTTCGACCGCTACCGGCTTGAGGCGATGGTGGCCGACAGCGACAAGAACTGGAAAAAGGCCGACAGCTTCTACGAAATCGCCGCCGGTCTGACCACGACGCCATCCGGGGTGTTGAACAACTGGGGCTTTTCCAAGCTGACCCGTGGCGACGCGCCGGGGGCGGAAAAGCTGTTCATGGAGGCGCTGACCTACGATCCTTCGCTCTTCACCGCGAAGAACAACCTGGTCCTCGCCCGCGCGGCCCAGCGCAAGTATGATCTGCCGGTGGTGCGGATGACCCAGGTCGAACGGGCCGAACTGCTGTACTCGATGGCCCTCGCCGCGATCAAGCAAGGCGATGTCACGGTCGGCAAGGGCCTCTTGAACCAGGCCATCGAAACCAACCCGCAGTATTTCGAGGCCGCTGTGCGCAGTCTTGAAGCCCTTGATGCCAATGTGAAAAGCTGATGCTTGAGCCGAGTCTACAGCCGACCGACGCGATGATCCTTCTGGTCCCGGTGCTGCCCATCGCGATCTGGGCGGCGCTGTCGGACCTGAAGCGGATGAAGATCCCCAATGCTTCCGTCCTGGCAATGGCGGCGGTCTGGCCGCTTCTCGGCTGGTATGTGGCACCGACCCTGACGGTCTGGGCCTGGGGCTTTGCGCTGATGGCCATCGTCTTCGTCGCGGGCTTTCTGCTGTATCTCACCGGGACATTCGGGGCCGGCGACGCCAAGTTCGCAGCCGCCATCGCCGGGGTTTTCGTCGGCGGCAATATCGGGGAAATCCTGCTGATCATCTTTGTCAGCATGATCGGTTCATTCGCCCTTCATCGCTTCCTGCGCAGCCTTCCCTTCGTCAGGAACGCCACGCCGGACTGGGAAAGCTGGACCAAGCGGCGCTATTTTCCCTTTGGCCTGGCACTGTCGTCGATCGTCATCTTCTACCTTCTTGCCGCCATCTGGCCACAGGGCTGACACAAGTCACGTTTACGACTCAATCCGCTGATCTTCGCTGGATTGTCTACGGAGCTTGCCGATGAACGCTGAGGCCCCGGTATCGGGCGTGCAACCGCCGCCCTCGCCACGCTCGCTGGAAGATACCGGCTTGTCGATCATCATGATGCGCGACGTCCTGTTGAAGTCGATGTTCCGCACCAACCAGTCGCAGGTCTCGGTCCTGTCCAAGGTCATCTGCCTGCCGGTTCCGCTGACGCAAGAGCTGATCGACCTTGCGCGGACCCAGAAGCTGCTGACGGCAATGGGCACGATGCATGCCACCTCCGGCACCGAAATGGGCTATGAGCTGACCGACGCCGGCAAGGCGCGCGCGCTGGACGCCCTGTCGCAGTCGGAATACTACGGCGCGCTGCCGGTGCCGCTGGACCAGTATTCCGTGCAGATCAAGCGCCAGTCGGTCCGTGACATCCGCCTGAACCGCGAGCAGCTGATGTCCGGCATGGGCCATCTGATCCTGCCGCCCGACCTGATCGACAATCTCGGGCCGGCCGTGACCTCGGGCCGCTCGATCCTGCTTTATGGCCCGCCCGGCAACGGAAAATCCTCGATCAGCCACGGGATCCGCGCCGCGCTTGGTGACAAGGTCTATGTGCCCCGCGCCATCGAATATTCCGGCCAGATCATTTCGGTCTATGACCCGATCGTCCATTCCGCCGCCGAGGCGGCCGTGGACGACCCGAATTCGCTCCGCCGCACCTCGAACCGCTTCGACAACCGCTACGTCTATTGCGAGCGCCCTTCGGTCATCACCGGCGGCGAGCTCAGCCTCGACATGCTTGACCTCACCTACAACCCCACCGCCCGCACCTATCAGGCGCCCTTGCAGCTGAAAGCCACCGGCGGCATCTTCATCATCGACGACCTTGGCCGCCAGGCTGAACCGCCGCAGAAGATCGTCAACCGCTGGATCGTGCCCCTTGAGGAATCCCGCGACATCCTTGCCCTGCAGTCGGGTGAGAAATTCACCGTGCCTTTCGACACGCTGGTGATCTTCTCGACCAACTTCCACCCGAACCAGATCTTCGACGGGGCGGCGCTGCGGCGGATCTTCTTCAAGATCAAGATCGACGGCCCAAGCCAGGAGAACTTCCTGAAGATCTTCGCCATGGTCGCGCGGAAGAAGAAGATGCCGCTGGACGAAACCGCCCTCATGCATCTGATGAAAGTCAAGTTCCCGACCATCGCCAACAACTACGCGAACTACCAGCCGGTCTACCTGATCGACCAGATGATCGCGGTCTGCGAGTTCGAGAACATCCCCTACCAGATGACCCCCGAGCTGATCGACCGCGCCTGGGGCAACATGTTCGTCCGCCAGGAAGAGATTACGCACTGATCGAAGCGACCCAGATTCCTTGGGCAAGGAATTTGACAAGATTCTTTCATGAAAGTCTTTGGCGTCACGCGAAGACCGTGACGCCGTTTTCCGTCACCACCGCATCCAGCCGCTGATCGAAGGCATCCGTCGGCACTTTCGCCACCTCCTGCGCCGCAAAGGCGAACCCCACCGCCAGCACTTGCCCCCGCGCCCGCAACCCCGCCAGCGTCCGGTCGTAGAACCCCCCGCCATAGCCCAAGCGGTAGCCGCGCGCGTCAAAGGCCAGCAGCGGCACGATCAGCACCTCCGGTTCAACCCAGGCCCCCTCTGCCGGGATCAGCGCCTTGAACGCGCCCTCGACCAGCCTGCAGCCCGGCGACCATTCCCGGAACCGGAGCGGCGTCGCCTTCGCAATGATCACCGGCACCCCGACCGGCCCCTGATGCGCCGCCATCGCCGGCAAGGGATCGATCTCGGTCCGCATCGGCATATAGCCCGACAGCACGCGCCCCCGATGCGCGGCGAGGAAATCCGCAAGGATCTCCGCCGCCTGCCCCTGACCCGCCGCAAAAGCCCCTGCCCGCCGCGCAAAGGCCGACGCTCTCGCCAATGCCTTCACATCCGTCATGTCAGCATCACCGTCGCCAGCCCCAGAAAGGCAAAGAAGCCCATCACATCGGTCAGTGTGGTGACGAACGTCCCCGACGCCAAGGCCGGGTCCAGCCCCATCCGCTCCAGCGTCAGGGGCACCAGCACCCCGCCCAAGGCCGCCACGATCTGGTTCACGATCATCGCCAGGCCCAGCACCGCCCCCAGATGCCAGTCGCCAAAGATCAGCACCCCCGCCACCCCCAGGATCAGCGCCAGGCTGACCCCGTTCATCAGCCCCGCGAGCAGTTCCCGCCGCACCACCCGCCCTGCATTGGCCCGCGTCAGATCGCGCGTCGCCAACGCCCGCACCGCCACCGCCAGCGACTGCGTGCCCGCGATCCCGCCGGTCGAGGCCACAATCGGCATCAGCGCCGCCAAGGCCACCAGCGTCGCGATCGTGTTCTGGAACTGGCTGATCACCAGCGCCGACAAGGACGCCGTGAACAGGTTCACCACCAGCCACGGCAGCCGCTGCTTCACCGTCTCGACCGGCCCGTCGCTGACATCCGCCTCGTCGCCGACACCGGCCAGACGCAGCATGTCCTCCTCGTGCTCCTCGTCCAGCACGTTCATCGCATCGTCGATGGTGATCACCCCCACCAACCGGCCCGAGCCATCGACGACGGGGCAGGAAATCAGGTGATACTGGTTGAAGATATAGGCGACGTCGGCCTCTTCATCGGTCGCCTTCACCGTGCGAAAATTGTCCTCGATGATCGCCTTCAGCGCCACATTCCGGGCCGAGGACAAGACCCGCCCCAAGGTGACATAGCCGACGGGCGACATTTTCGGATCGACCAGGATCACATGATAGAACTGATCCGGAAGATGCGATGATTTTCTCAGAAAATCAATGGCTTCACCGACGGTCCAATGTTCGGGCGCCACCACCAGCTCGCGCTGCATCAATCGACCGGCGGAATGCTCCGGCCAGGCCAGCGCCTGCTCCACCGCGACCCGGTCGGCTGCATCCATCGCCCCTAGAAGGCGGCCCTGGTCCTCAGCCTCCAGATCCTCGACGATGTCGACAAGGTCATCCGAATCCAGCTCGCGCAAGGCGTCCGCGACCACGTCATCGGTCAGCGCGTCCAGCACATCCTCACGGATCGCATCGCTGATCTCGGACAGCACTTCGCCGTCGATGACCGCCGAGCCCATCGCCAAGAGCGCGTCGCGGTCGCTCTCGCTGACCTGTTCCAGAAGGTCGGCCACGTCCGCAGGGTGGACCTGATCCAGCAGCGCCTCGACCCGCGCCGCATCCCCGGCACGGGCCGCATCCAGCGTCGCTTCCACAAGCCCGGCGTCCAGCCCTTCGGCTGCGTTTCTGATCGTTTCCGCCATGGGCTCCCCTTCGCTTGGACCAAGCCTAGTCCGCTTTTCCAGCGACGGCAAAGCCCGACGCCCTTATCCTGCGCCTTCGCGCTTTTGCGAAACAGTTTCAAGTCAGGATCAGCAGCTGGAAAATTTACCGCCGGGCGGAAACCCTCTAGGCTGCACCGGTTCACGGGGTGCCGCATGACCGATCTGATCCTGGGCCAAGTCCTCAGCTACACCGGTGACCCCTTCGCCGAAGGGCCTTCCGCCGCGCGCGTCATCACTGACGGTGCCGTGGCCGTCGAAGGCCCCCACATCGCCGCTGTCGGCCAGGCTGCCGATCTGCGCGCCCGATATCCCCGGGCGCGCGTGCACGACCACAGGTCCAAACTCGTTTCGGCGGGTTTCATCGACGCCCATGTGCATTATCCCCAGACCGCGATCATCGCCTCATGGGGCAAGCGGCTGATCGACTGGCTGAACACCTATACGTTTCCCGAAGAGATGCGCTTTGCCGATCCGGCCTATGCCGAAGAGATCGCGAACCGCTATCTCGACCTCGTCCTGGCCCGTGGCACAACCACTGTCTCAACCTACGCGACGATCCATCCGGCCAGCGTGGACGCGATCTTTTCCGCCGCCCGAACGCGCGGGATGCGCCTGTTTGCCGGCAAGACCTGCATGGACCGCAACGCCCCCGACGGCCTGCGCGACTCTGCCCGCTCGGCCTATGACGACAGCAAAGCCCTGCTGGAAAAGTGGCACGGGCGCGACCGTCTGGCCTACGTCATCACCCCCCGCTTTTCGCCCACTTCGACCCCCGAACAGCTTCACGCCCTCGGTCAGCTCTGGCGCGAGCATCCCGATTGCCTGATGCAGACCCACCTCTGCGAACAGACGGACGAGATCGCCTGGGTCCGCGACCTTTTCCCGCAGTCGCGCGACTACCTTGATACCTACGAGGCGCAGGGCCTGCTGCGCGAAGGTGCAGTCTACGGCCACGCCATCCACCTGTCCGACCGCGAGCGTGCCCGCCTGATCGAAGCCGGGGCGAGCCTCGTCCACTGCCCGACCTCGAACACGTTCATCGGCTCCGGCCTTTTCGACATGACCCTCGCCCATCATCTTCGCGTGGGCCTCGCCACCGACACCGGCGGCGGTTCGAACTTCTCGATGCTCCGCACGATGGCTGCCGCCTACGAGGTCGCCCAGTTGCGCGGCCAGTCGCTCCACCCTGCGCAGCTCTGGTGGCTTGCCACGCAAGGTTCCGCCCGCGCGCTGCGCTGCGAGGATCGGATCGGCACCATCGCCCCGGGGATGGAGGCGGACCTCGTCGTCATCGACCTCGCCTCCACCCCCGCCATCGAACAGGCCACCCGCCGCGCCGAAAACCTCTGGCAGGCCGTGTTTCCCACCATCATGATGGGCGATGACCGCGCGGTGGCCGAGGTCTGGGTGGGTGGCCGACGCATCGCCACCTAGAATTTTCGCAGAAAATTCGTACCTTCCAGGACGAGTTTTATGCGAAAACTCGTCGCGAAGCTCATTCTGCCAGTTCCCATCCATCCGGATAGAAATCATGCTTCAGCGCGATTTCAGTGGCAGCATGTTCGCGTTCCCAGATCGCTTCCGGCGTGACCGGCATCGGCCCGAAAGTGGCAATCAATGTCTCGCCATCCTTCAGCCGCCGCGTCCCGAATCCCGCCAGTCGCAATGCGCGTTCGAAGGCAGGCCAGCTAGCATCCAGTTCCTCGATGAAAAAGGCGAACTCGACCACAGCCGTCTTCGGCAGGCTGACCCCCTTTGAAATCTTGAACGTCTGGAACGTCTCGCGGCGCTGGGCAGCGTAATCATGCGACATCGGCGGTCTCCTTGGCGCGCGACCCTACCGCGCCGCCGCCGTAAGCAAAAGCCCTACCCCGCCAGCCGTCCCGCCAACCGCCGCTGCTGTTCCAGCACCATGGGCAGGTCCAGCGTCACGACCTGCCCGTCCCGCACAAGTTGCCGACCCTCGACGATCAGATGCCGCACCCGCGTCGGTCCGCAGAACACCAGTGCCGCGACCGGATCCCAGGCACCGGCCGCTTCGACCCCGCGCAAGTCCCAGATCGCCAGGTCCGCCCGCTTGCCCGGCTCGATCACCCCAACGTCTTCCCGCCCCAGAACCCGAGCGCCCCCCCGCGTGGCGATCTCCAGGGCCTCGCGCGCCGACATCGCGTCCGCCCCCCCTGCCACGCGTTGCAGAAGCATCGCCATCCGCGCCTCGCAGAGCAGGTTGCCCGCGTCGTTGGACGCCGATCCATCGACCCCAAATCCGACCTTCACTCCCGCATCCCGCATTGCCCGAACCGGCGCTATGCCGGACCCAAGACGACAATTCGAACACGGACAATGGGAAACTCCGGTGCCTGACCGGGCAAAAAGTTCAATTTCCGAACTCTTCAGCTTTACGCAGTGCGCATGCCAGACATCCGCGCCGGTCCAGCCCAGATCTTCGGCATACTGGCCCGGCAAGCATCCGAACTGCGCCAGGGAATAGGCCACGTCCTCGTCATTCTCGGCCAGATGGGTGTGCAGCATCACTCCCTTGTCCCGCGCCAGAAGGGCTGAATCGCGCATCAGTGCGCGACTGACCGAGAACGGCGAACACGGTGCCAGGCCGACCCGCACCATCGCCCCGGGACTGGGATCGTGAAAGCTGTCCACCACCCGGATCATGTCCTCAAGGATCGCGGGTTCCGGTTCCGCCAGACTGTCCGGCGGCAAACCGCCCGCGGATTCGCCGATCGACATCGCCCCGCGTGTGGGATGAAACCGCAGCCCGACTTCGCGGGCCGCCGCGATGGTATCATCCAGCCGCGCCCCGTTGGGATAGAGATACAGGTGATCTGCAGTCATCGTGCAACCCGAAAGCGCGAGTTCCGCCAGACCGACCTGGGCCGAGACATAGATCTCTTCCGGCCCGAACCGCGCCCAGATCGGGTAAAGCGTCCGCAACCAGCCGAAGAGAAGCGCGTCCTGGCCCCCGGGCACGGCGCGGGTCAAGGTCTGGTAGAGGTGATGATGCGTGTTCACCAGTCCCGGCGTCACCACGCAGCCCCTGGCGTCGATCACCTCGGCACCGGGAGCCTTCAACCCTGGCCCGACCGCGTGAATCTCTCCGCCCCGGACCAGCACATCGGCCCCGGCAAGTTCGTCCCGCGTGGCGTTCATCGTCACCACGACATCGGCGTTGCGGATCAGAAGATCGACCATGGGTGCACCTTTCGCGCACCCTTCGGTTTCAGGCCGAACCCAAAGCCGACCGTCAGAAGGGCGAAGGACACGTCCGGCCCGGCGAGATTAGCCGGGGACTGCGCAGTCAGGCAAGTGCGCGACCATACCGGAAATGGACACAGGTCCTTCAAGTCGCCCAGCAAGACATGTGGGAAAGCCCCGGTCCGTAGTCAGCCGTTCAAGAGCGCCAGAGCCTCGGCATGCACGTCCCGGTGCGCGGCTGCAAGAATCCGTCCACCATCCAGCGCCGGACGGCCCTGCCAGTCGGTGACAATCCCGCCAGCGGCTTCGATCACGGCGATCGGGGCCTGCACGTCATAGGCCTGCAGGCCGGCTTCGATGACCAGATCGATCTGACCGGCCGCGATCAGTGCATAAGCGTAGCAATCGGTGCCGTAGCGGACAAGTTTCGTCTGTGTCGCCACCCGTCGAAAGGCCGCGCCGTCTTCGGGTGTCCCGACCTCGGGGAACGTGGTGAACAGGATCGCCTCTGCCAGCGGTCGCGCCGCCCGGACGCCAAGCTGCGCCTCGCCCATCGGACCCTTGACGCAGGCCCGCCCAAGCCCGCCTTCAAACCTCTCGCCGATATAGGGTTGGTCGATGATGCCGTAAAGCACGCCCCCTGCATCACGGACCGAGATCAATACCCCCCAGGTCGGCGTGCCAGACAGGTAGCCGCGGGTTCCGTCGATGGGGTCAAGCACCCAGGTCAGCCCGGTCGAGCCCGCCACAGTGCCATACTCCTCGCCGAGAATTCCGTCATCGGGGCGGCGGCGGGCCAGAACCTCGCGCATCCGCTGTTCCGACAGTCGGTCCGCCGCGGTTACCGGATCGAACCGGTGGGTTTCCTTGTTCTCGGCGACAAGCGAGCGGGTCCGGAAATGCGACAGGGTCGCGACGCGTGCCACATCGGCAAGCTCATGTGCGGTTGCGACGAGGTCTGCCGCAAGCGCCGAAGTCACCCGCATGATCAACTCCCTGACCGGATCGGCCACCGGCGCCCGCGTCCCCAGGCGCTAAATGCACTCGGGGACGAGGTCAAGGCAGTCAGGGTCAAGGCGGTCAGGCGGCTTCGGACAGAACACGCGCAAGGTCGAAAAGTCGACGGCGCTGCGCTTCGGGGATGGCATAGTAGGACCGGACCAGTTCCAGGGCCTCCTTGTCCGACATCATGTCGCCGTGGGCATAGGCCGCGTTGGCCTGACCTTCGGCCAGACCCTCGAAGAAGAACGAGATCTGGACGCCCAGGGCATCGGCGACATCCCAGAGCCGGGAGGCGCTGACCCGGTTCATGCCGGTCTCATATTTCTGAATTTGCTGGAACTTGATGCCGACCTTGTCGGCGAGTTGCTGTTGGGTCATGCCCACCATCCAGCGGCGATGACGAATGCGTTTGCCAACATGTGCGTCTACGGGATGCTTCATTCTATACTCCAAAAACGTGTGTCCGTTCCCCTCGGTGTTGTATAAGCATATTTCGTGCCAAAACAGGCGATCGCGAAAGTCAGTCGGAAAAAAACTTTCCCGCCCCCAAAACCTGTCCATTTGGATATGCTCAATTATCCAAGCGTATAACACACGGCGGGGTTGTCCCGACCCCTGCGGAAGGTGAGGCGAAACGAATCGGGACTCGCCTTCTGGTGGTATCGCATTTCGCTTCTCATTTTGCAATTACTTGACCAAGCATGTTGCAAAATGCGAAAAATACCGATCATCGCGTTGCAAGAAACTGTAGGCCCGGTAAAATCCTTACACCGCAGGTAGTGGAAACAACCGCTGAACAGGGAGCTCAGGATGCAGGCTTGGCAGGTCACGAACCCCGGAGCGTTGCCGCGACTGGCAGAGATTGAGCCACCTTTTCCCGTTAAAGGCGAAATCGTTGTCCGTGTCGAAGCAGTCGGGCTCAACTTTGCGGATATGCTCTCGATTCAGGGAAAGTATCAGGTGCGGCAGCCGTTTCCCTATGTTCCGGGAATGGAGCTGGCCGGCGTCGTCGAGGCCTGCGGACCGGACACGACCGGACCGGAACCGGGGACAAGGATCCTCGCGACCTGCCCGGCCGGGGCATTGGCCCAGCGAATCGCCCTTCCCGTGCGGCGGATCAATCGGGTTCCGGACGGCATGCCGTTTGCAGAGGCCGCCGGGTTTCCCATAGCGTACGGCACGTCGCATCTTGCCCTGACCCACAAGGCACGTCTGCAACCGGGCGAGACGCTGTTCGTCACCGGGGCAGCGGGCGGTGTCGGGCTGACCGCCGTCGAGATCGGCAAACGGCTCGGGGCGCGGGTCATCGCATCCGCGCGGGGCGCCGACCGCCTTGACGTGGCGCGGCGGGCCGGGGCGGATGTGCTGATCGACAGCGAAGCGCCAGGGTTGAAGGATGCCCTGCGACAGGAAGGCGGCGTCGATGTGGTCTATGATGCGGTCGGCGGTCCTGCCTTTGACGAGGCGCTGCGGGCCTGCAGGCCGGACGGGCGGCTTCTGGCAATCGGCTTCGCGTCCGGCAGCGTGCCGCAGGTTCCGGCGAACCTGCTGCTGGTCAAGAACCTTACAGTTTCCGGCTTCTGGTATGGCGGCTACGACGCCCACGCCCCCGACCTGGTGGCGTCCAGCATGGCCAAGCTGCTGCGCTGGCGGGCGGAGGGCTTGATCCGCCCGCATGTCGGCCACGTCCTGCCGTTCGAGGCTTTGCCTGAGGGTCTCGCGCTTCTGCGCGACCGCAAGGCCACTGGCAAGGTGGTGATCCGTGTGGGTCAGGCCCCGTGACCGCGGCGCAGCTTTGCGAAGCGGAGGTCAATCGCCTCGTCCTTGCGCCGATTTTCCGGGTGCCGCCGCAGCGGCTGACACTTTAGCCGTTTTGCCGCGGCCAAGGTGCTTGAAATACGGGCCGAGGTCCCCAATATTCGCTGCATGAGGCCGCGCCGGTTCCCCCGGCGTTGCCCCTAGGGACACCATCGGAGGCTTCAATGGCTCAGTATGATACGATCCGCAGCGTCGGCGTTGGTGCCCGCGCGCAGATCGACGAAGGGCTTCGCGCCCACATGAACAAGGTTTACGGACTGATGTCCGTGGCCATGCTGGTGACCGCAGGCGTTGCCTGGGGCGTCGGCAGCTCTGACGCGCTTCTGGCGATCTTCCGCGATCCGCTGACGCTTCGCCCGAACATTCTGGGCTGGGTGGTGATGTTCGCCCCGCTGGTCATGGTGTTTGCGTTCGGAGCGTTGCTCAACCGGATGTCGGCCGCTGCGGCGCAACTGTTCTTCTACGTTTTTGCGGCGGTGATGGGGCTTTCGCTGGCCTGGATCTTCAAGGTCTTCACCGATACGTCGATCGCGACCACCTTTCTGGCCACGTCCGCCGGTTTCGCCGCCCTGTCGCTGTATGGCTACACGACGAAGCGGGATCTGTCCGGTCTCGGGCGGTTCCTGATCATCGGTCTCGTGGGGCTGTTGATCGCCATGGTCGTGAACATCTTCCTCGGGTCGTCGGGGCTTGCGTTCGCGATCTCGGTGATCGGCGTGCTGATCTTCGCGGGTCTGACCGCCTATGACACGCAGACGATCAAGAACGACTACATCGCCCATGCCCAGGCGATGGATCAGGAGTGGCTTGCCAAGTCCGCCATCATGGGTGCGCTGAACCTGTACCTGAACTTCATCAACCTGTTCATGTTCCTGCTGCAGTTCATGGGCAACCGCGAGTAAGCGGTTCGTTCGGCGGGACGCAAAAGGGGGCCGGTCGCAGGACCGGCCCTTTTCGTTTGGCAAGGCTCGCTCAGACCACAGCCCCGAACAGTTTGCCGACCAGCGCCGTCACCGCCATCGCCACTGCGCCCCAGAACGTCACGCGCACCATCCCGCGCCAGATCGAAGCTCCGCCCGTCTTCGCACCAACCGCCCCCAGCAGCGCCAGGAAGATCAGCGACAGCACCGTCACCCAAAGCGTGATCGTCGCCTCGGGCACCAAGGCCGCAGTCACGAGCGGCAGCGCCGCCCCGACGGCGAAGGTCAGGGACGAGGCCCCCGCCGCCGCCAGCGGCTTTGCCTCGGTGTGTCCGGAAATCCCCAGTTCGTCGCGGACATGGGCCCCCAGCGCGTCCTTGGCGTGCAGGGCGGCGGCAACCTCGGCCGCCAGTTTTGGCGTCAACCCGCGGCGCTCGTAGATATCCGCCAGCGCGCGCCGTTCCTCTTCGGGATCAGCCGCAATCTCGGCCGCCTCGCGGGTTATGTCCGCCTTTTCGGTATCGGCCTGGCTGCTGACCGAGACATATTCTCCCGCCGCCATCGACAGCGCGCCCGCCACCATCCCGGCCATGCCCGCGATGAGCACCTCGGTTTTGCCAGAGGCCGCCGCGACCCCCACGATCAGCGAAGCGGTCGAAACGATCCCGTCGTTCGCGCCCAGAACGGCCGCCCGCAGCCAGCCCACACGCGCCACATAGTGTTCTTCCCGATGATTGCGTTCCACTGCAAGACCTTGGTTGGTGCCGTTTCAGCGACAGCGCAGGGCACTGAAACAAAGCAAGAGCGCCCCACGCCAAATCACCGATGGCAGTCCCGCAGACAAATGGTGGCCTTCAGCAAATCAGGCCCCAGCCAAACAACCCCTGGCGCGACCTTATTTGATCTTGCCTTCCTTGTATTCGACATGCTCCCGCTTGACCGGGTCATATTTCTTGATGACCATCTTTTCGGTCATCGTGCGGGCGTTCTTCTTGGTCACATAGAAGTGGCCGGTGCCCGCGGTCGAGTTCAGGCGGATCTTGATGGTGGCGGGCTTTGCCATGGTCGTTTCCTCTGCATCGGAGCGTCCCTGCGGAACCCCGGTCAAATCCTTGAAGTCCGCCTTTTAGCCATGGGCGCGGCAGAGTCAACCGTGAAAGCGCACCCCGCTCAGGCTCGAATTTTCGCAGAAAAATCGTTGGCCGTCAGAGATGCGCGGAGAGCCTGTAAGCCGGATTTTGTCCACCCCGGACCGTGATCCGGGGCTGGATGACCATTCCTCTGCCAACCGTGTCGCCACGGCGGTCAAGCTGCCAACCCGGGCCTCTCGGGCGTTGGCGTCCCTGCGGGCGGTATCCCCGCTTTCGCGTGGACCGGCCCCCGCGCGAGGCCCCTATTTGGCATTGCTCCGGGTGGGGCTTGCCGTGCCGTCCTTGTCGCCAAGTCCGCGGTGGGCTCTTACCCCACCGTTTCACCGTTACCCCCCCGTTCGCGAAGGCGAACCTTCGTTTCCGGCAGGGGAAGTCTCTTCTCTGTGGCGCTTTCCCTGGGGTTGCCCCCGCCGGGCGTTACCCGGCACCCTTGCCAACGGGAGTCCGGACTTTCCTCGGGCGTCTCCACCCGCGGCCATCCAGCCCTCCGCGCCGGTCCAGTTAGGCGTCGGCGCCGGTTCCGTCAACTGCAAACCGGCGCAGACCTGCCGCAAGGGCCAGATCGGTCGCGTCGAGGGGGCCTCGCGCCCATGGCCTGAATCGCAACCGGAACGCGGTCAGCAAGGCCTCCGGCGCAGCTTTCGGATAGCCGAACGCCCAGAGGTCCGCCCAGAAACCGGCCGCGGCCACGGGCGCTTCCGGCGTTTGTCGCGGAACGGGATGCGACAGGCCGCCCGCGCTCGCCCGTCCCTCCTCTGGCCAGACCGACAAGCCCCGCAGCGCCAGCCGCCGCCAGTCAAAGCGCGGACCGGGGTCGCCCTTGCGGTCGGGCGCCATGTCGCTGTGGCCGATCACGGCCTCCGGCCCAAGGCCATGGCGGTCGAGGATGCCCGCAAGCACCCTTTCCAGCGCCGTCATCTGTGCTTCGGCAAAGGGCTCTGACCCGGTATTCGCCAGTTCGATCCCGATCGAGCGCGAATTCACATCGCCCGCTCCGCACCATGCCCCGGCCCCGGCATGCCAGGCCCGCGCGGCTTCAGCCACGAGCGACAGAACCCTGCCATCCGTATCGATCAGATAATGCGCCGAAACCTCGGCGGTGGGGTCGCACAACCGTGCGAGCGCCTCGGCGCAGCCGGGCATCGCGGTGTAGTGGAGGACGACCAGCTCCACCCGGCCCTTGCCCCGCCGCTCGCCGTAGTTGGGCGAGGGGTGGGTCAGGCTCACTGCAGCGCGGCACGGAACGGGCGCGGGTCCCAGGCACAGGCATAGCCGTCGCCGTCGGGATCGACGCCCATCCGGTCACGGTCCGGCCCGCCCTTGGACAGGAAGTCCTGCTGCGCCTTGTCTGGGGACGCATACTTGGCGCAGGCGGCGTTCACATCGCGGATACCCAGACCGGACCGCTTGTACATCTGCACGCCCGGCGCATGATTGGTCGACAGCGCGAATTCGACGATGTTCGGCCCGACGTCGCCCGGTCGCTGCGGCACGTCCTTCGGCTGGACGACGACATATTCGGCCCGGTTCCGTGCGATGCGTTCCTTGTCGCTTTCGATGGTCTCCCGCGCCGAAACCGCGTTGAAGTCCTGCTCGTCCGAAATGCCGGTGCTGCCTGCAACCTCGCTCGACACTTCCTTGATCCCGGCCGGGGCACCACCCCGCGGGCGAGCCGCCGTATCGGTCGGAAGCGGCACGACGGTCGGCACCGGGGTCGACGGCGGCAGCGAGGCGACCGGAGCGGCACCCTGAGCCCGGTCGATGGCCGCCGCGGCCGCCGCGGGATCGAACGCTCCGCCGGGCGGAGGCACTGTCACCGGGGCCCCTGCCGGAGCAGGCGCGGCACCGCGGATATAGCTGTTGTAATCCTGAAAGCCCACTCCCGGCCCCCTGTCAGCCGTTGTGGGCGTGCAGGCGGCCAGGATCAGCGCAGTCAGAACCGCACCAGCGGCGGAGGTCGGGATACGGCTCATCAGTGCCTCGATCTATGTGTTTCGCGGCCCATTACCACCATTTTTCGGCTTTGGCCACAAAGCCTGCGCGGCTTTCCAACACATGTGCGTAATTCAGCACCTCTGCCTCGTTCCAGGGCCGCCCGATCAACTGCAGCCCCAGGGGCAGCCCCTGAGCATCCAGCCCCACCGGAACCGCCACTCCCGGCAACCCCGCCAGGTTCACCGTCACGGTGAAGACGTCGTTGAGATACATCTGCACCGGATCGGCATCGGCCATTTCGCCCAAGCCAAAGGCCGCCGAGGGGGTGGCGGGCGTCAGGATCGCGTCGATCCCTTCGTTGAACACCACCTCGAAATCGCGCCTGATCAGCGCCCGCACCTTCCGTGCGCGGTTGTAGTAGGCGTCGTAGAAGCCCGCCGACAGCACATAGGTGCCGACCATGATCCGCCGCTGCACTTCCGGCCCGAACCCTTCGGCCCGGGTCTTTTCATACATCTCGGTGATGCCATCGCCCTGCGCCAGCTTTGCCCGATGTCCATAGCGCACCCCGTCGTAGCGGGCGAGGTTGGAGGACGCCTCGGCGGGCGCGATCACATAGTAGGCTGGCAGCGCGTATTTGGTATGCGGAAGGGAGATATCCCGCACCTCCGCCCCCGCGTCGCGCATCATCTCGATGCCGCGCGCCCACAGCGCCTCGATCTCGGCCGGCATCCCGTCCATCCGGTATTCCTTCGGGATGCCGATGATCTTGCCCCGGATGTCGCCCGTCAGCGCGGCCTCGAAATCCGGCACGGGCAGGTCCGCGCTGGTCGAATCCTTCGGATCATGCCCGCTCATCGCCCCCAGCATGATCGCCGCGTCGCGCACCGACTTCGTCATCGGCCCGGCCTGGTCCAGCGACGAGGCGAAGGCCACGATTCCCCAGCGGCTGACCCGCCCATACGTCGGCTTGATCCCGACGATCCCGGTGAAGGCCGCGGGCTGGCGGATCGACCCGCCGGTATCGGTCCCCGTCGCCGCCAGACACAGGTCCGCCGCCACCGCCGCCGCCGACCCGCCCGAGGACCCGCCCGGCGTCAGTTGCACGTTCGACCCCTTGCGCCGCCAGGGGTTCACCGCGTTCCCGTAAGCCGAGGTCTCGTTCGATGACCCCATGGCGAACTCGTCCATGTTCAGCTTGCCCAGCATCACCGCGCCCGCCTCGAACAGCTTTGTCGTGACCGTGGACTCATATTCCGGCCTGAACCCCTTCAGGATGTTCGACGCGGCCTGTGACGGCACCCCCCTGGTGCAGAACAAGTCCTTGATCCCCAGAGGAATCCCGCACATCGCCGGCGCCTCGCCCGCTTTCAGCCGGGCATCCGCCGCCCGCGCCTGCTCCAGCGCGATCTCGGGTGTCTTGTGGACAAAAGCGTTCAGCCCGTCGCCCGCGTCGATTGCCGTCAGGCAGGACATGGTCAGATCGACCGCCGAAATCTCGCCCTTGCGCAACGCATCCCGCGCCGCTGCGATGGTCCAGGAGTTGGCACTCGTCATGGGCGCGCTCATTCCACCACCTTCGGCACCGCAAAGAACCCCTCGCGCGCATCCGGCGCATTGCTCAGCACCTGCGCCTGGATGTTGCCATCCGTCACTACATCCGCCCGCCGCTTCAGCCGCATCGGCGTGACCGATGTCATCGGCTCTACCCCCGCCACATCGACCTCGTTCAGCTGTTCCATGAAGCCGAGGATGCCCGAAAGCTGCCCCGCCAGCCGGGGCAGGTCCGCTTCCTCGACCCGGATCCGGGCCAGCTTTGCCACCTTGCGGGCGGTGTCGATGTCAATGGCCATGGGGCCCTCCAACGGTTTGCGACCGTTTAGCCGCCCGCGACCCGCCCCGCAAGCGGAAGGCCGCGCATCGGCTCCCGGCCGATTGTCACCGTTACACCCAGTGCCGAAGCTGCACGCCGCACCGAAGGCAGAAGGAGAGACCCATGCAGATCACCTGGTTCGGCCATTCCGGCTTTCGCATCGAGATCGAAGCGGCCGTGCTGCTTGTCGATCCCTGGCTGACCGGCAATCCGATGTTTCCGGCCGGGCAGGAAGACGCCGCGATAGAGGGTGCGACGCATATCCTTCTGACCCATGCCCACGGCGACCACGCCTCGGACGCCGCCCGGCTGGCGGGGAAGCTCGGGATCAAGGTGCACTGCATCCATGAACTTTCGGAGTGGCTGAATAGCCAAGGCAGCGAAACGGTGGGCTTCGGCAAGGGCGGCACGCTGCTTCTGAACGGGGCGAAGGTGACGATGGTCAACGCCGTCCATTCGGCCTCGCTCGACTTCACCGGCACGGGCCTTATGCCTGCAGGATCGGCCGCGGGCTTCATGATCGCGGGCGAGGGCCACACCATCTATCTGTCCGGCGACACCGACATCATGGCCGACATGGCCTGGATGGCCGAACTTCACCAGCCCGACATCGGCATCCTGTCCTGCGGCGGGCACTACACCATGGATATGGAGCGCGCCGCCTGGGCGGCGCGGAAGTGGTTCAACTTCCGCTGGGTGATCCCCTGCCACTACCGGACCTTCAGCCTTCTGGCCCAGGATGCCTCGGTCTTGAAAGCAGGTCTGCCGCCGGGGATCGAAGTGATCGAGCCGGAGGTTCTGGAGCCGATCCGCATCTGACCATGTCCACGCGTGGACAGGTATTTTTATGAAAGAAAATCCATGGCTTGTAAGTGGGGATTTACCGTCGGTTAGGCATGATCCCCGCGCCGCCGCAGCATGTCCGGGCGCGCAAAATTCTTTCTGCAAGAATTTTGTCTTACCCCCGCCTGCCCGCGAAGAAGCCCTTCAGCAAGGCCTCCGCCTCCGCCGCCCCGATCCCGTCATAGACCTCGGGCGCATGGTGGCACTGGGGATGCGTGAACACCCGCGCCCCCACCGTCACCCCGCCCGACTTCGGGTCCGCCGCCCCGAAATACAGCCGCGCCACCCGCGCCGCCGAGATCGCCGCGGCGCACATCGGGCAGGGCTCCAGCGTCACATAGATGTCGCAGCCGGTCAGCCGCTCCGACCCCAGGACCCGGCAAGCCTCGCGGATCGCCAGCATCTCGGCATGGGCGGTGGGGTCCGCCAGTTCGCGCGTCCGGTTGCCCGCCCGGGCCAGCACCCGGTCGCCCGAAACGACCACCGCCCCCACCGGCACCTCGCCGCGAAGGGCCGCCCCCCGAGCTTCGGCCAGCGCCGCCTGCATGAACGACCGGAACCCTTCGCGTTGCTCTTTCATCCCGGCTTCCATATCCTCGAGCACCCGGCCACCCTGGCCCGAAGGATGATGGCCATGCCCGGAAAAGAAAAGCCCCCCGCCAAGGACAAGCCCGCGGCCGACACGCCGGACGGAGAGCGCATCGCCAAGGTGCTGTCCCGCGCCGGCGTCGCCTCGCGCCGGGAAGCCGAGCGGCTGATCGAACTGGGGGAAGTCATGGTCAACGGCAAGACCATCACCTCCCCCGCCCTGAACGTCACCGCAAAGGACAGGATCACCGTCCGGGGCGAACCCGTCGCCGAACCGGAACCGCCGCGCCTGTGGCTGTATTACAAGCCCGAAGGCCTCGTGACCTCGGCCTCGGACGAAAAGGGCCGCGACACGGTCTTCGACCATCTGCCCGAGGACATGCCGCGGGTGATGTCGATCGGGCGGCTTGACCTGAATTCCGAGGGGTTGCTCCTTCTGACGAATGACGGCGAACTCAAGCGCCGCCTTGAACTGCCCTCGACCGGCTGGCTGCGCAAATACCGGGTGCGGGTGAAGGGCAACCCGACCGAGCCCGAAATCGAACCCCTGCGGAAGGGGATCACCGTCGAGGGCGACCGCTTCCAGCCGATGGAGGTCAAGATCGACCGCCATCAGGGGGCGAATGCCTGGCTGACCGTGGGCCTGCGCGAGGGCAAGAACCGCGAAATCCGCCGCGCGATGAGCCATATCGGGTTGACCGTGAACCGGCTGATCCGCGTCTCTTACGGGCCGTTCCGGCTGAACGAGCTGAAGCCCGGCGAGGTCGAGGAGGTGAAACCCCGCATCCTGCGCGACCAGCTTGGCCTGGCCGAGCGCGATGCCGGGACCGCCTCGAAGCAGGGCCACGCCGTTCCAGCGGGCAAGACAGCCGCCGACGCAGCTGCAAAACCCGGCCGCAAGCCGCCGAAGCCCGGCGCGGGGCTGAAGCCGCTGTCCGAGAGTTGGGAAAGGGCTGCCACCCTACCGCCCGCGCGGCAGGCGCCTGGCCGCAAGGCCAGCCGCCCGGTCCGGCCGGTCGGTCCGAAGAAGGGCTGACTGCGGCTCTTGGTTTGTCAGGCCGACGGGCGGTCAGACCGACGGGCGGTCAGGCAGAGGCCGCAAGGCAGGGGCCGTCCGGAAGCCTCGGCGATGATGCGCCGGACGTCCGGGGCGTCGGTCCCGGGCTGCGGGGATGGCCGCCTGCCGAGCGCCCCCTATCCGGTCGGACAAGGGGGAAGTTTGCCGCCGATTCCCCTTCTGCCTCACTGGCAGGAAGGCCGGGCATCGGCTAAGGTCGCACCCGACCAAGAACGCAGGAGGCCACGCCATGTCGGGAACCGGGCTGAGGGTCCTGTCGCTGATCCTGCTGGTTGCCCTGGTGGCCTATGTGGCCTGGTCCGGGGGCGTCTGATGGCCGAGCGGTTTGGCGGAAAATACTCGCCGCAGCCATCGCGGACCGGGCCCGGACGTCCGGTGGTGGCCGAGCCCCGGCCCAAGGGGGGGTGGCGCGCGACCGTGCTGTTTCTGTCCGCCTTCCTGTTCCTGTTCCCGGCCTTCGGCGATGGCCCGCGCGACATGCTGCTTGGCCTTGCCGCCGGGGGGCTGGTCGTGCTTTCGGCATGGCTGACACGCGAAGGACTGCGGGCAGAAGCCGCCTTCGATGCGCGCAAGCTGGCACGCCGCCCCGCCGTTCCACGCAAGCTGGCCGGTGCCGTCCTGACCGGCGCGGCGCTGGCCGTGGGGGGCGTGATCGCTGATCAGGGCCCGATCTATCCCGCGCTTTTTGCGCTGGTTGGCGCGGGATTGCATCTTGGGGCCTTCGGGCTTGACCCGATGGCCGACAAGGGCGTGGCAGGGATCGACGCCTTCCAGAGCGGTCGCGTGGCTCAGGCCGTTGCCGAGGGCGAGGCCTATCTGGCCGGAATGCAGGACGCGATCCAGCGTGCCGGGGACCGCGCGCTGGAGCGCCGGGTCGACCGGTTCATCGCCGCCGCCCGCGACCTGTTTCGCACCATCGAGGCCGATCCGGGCGATCTGACGGCGGCGCGGAAATACCTGTCGGTCTTTCTGCTGGGTGCGCGCGATGCGACGGTGAAGTTCGCCGATCACTATGGCCGGTCCCGCGACGCTGCGGCACGCGCCGACTATGAGGCGCTGCTGACCGATCTGGAGACCACCTTTGCGGAAAAGACAAAGGCGTTCCTGACCAACAGTCGCAGCGATCTCGATGTGGAAATCTCTGTCCTGCGCGACCGGCTGAAACTTGACCATTGAACCCCGAGGGGAGTGACCATGTCCGAGACCGTCCAAGCCAATGCCGCCGCCCTTCTGACCGAAGTCGAGAAGGTGACTGCCGTGGTCCTGCCGGAACCCATGGCCGAGGTCGTAGCCCTGAAGTCCGCGACTGCCGACAAGGCCGAGGCGATCCGCAGGCGGATGGCCGAAGTGGATCTGACCAGCACCCGGTCGATCATCGCCTTCGGTTCCCCCGCCCAGGCCGAATTGCAGGTGATAAGCCAGGCGATGTTGCAGGATGTAAAGAACAAGGATGTCGGCCCGGCCGGTGACAGCTTGCGAAAGATTGTCACCACGATCCGCGGCTTTGCGACCGAAGAGCTGGACCTGCGCCGCGATGCCAGCTGGTGGGAAAAGCTCCTTGGCCGGGCCGCGCCCTTTGCCGACTTCGTGGCCCGGTATGAAGACGTGCAGGGCCAGATCGACAAGATCACGGGCGAACTTCTGACCCATGAACATAGTTTGCTGAAGGATATCAAAAGCCTGGATATCCTTTACGACAAGACCCTGACCTTCTACGACGAGCTTGGCCTTTATATCGCGGCAGGCGAGGCCAAGCTGGCCGAGACCGACAGCACCACCATTCCCGCCAAGGAGGCCGAGGTTGCGAAGGCCCCCGAGGCGGACCGGGTGATCCGTGCGCAGGAACTGCGCGACCTGCGGGCCGCCCGCGACGATCTGGAACGCCGGGTGCATGACCTGCGGCTGACCCGGCAGGTGACGATGCAGTCGCTGCCGTCGATCCGGCTGGTGCAGGAAAATGACAAGTCCCTGGTGACGAAGATCAACTCGACCCTCGTCAACACCGTGCCCCTGTGGGAGACGCAGCTGGCGCAGGCGGTGACGATCCAGCGCTCGAAAGAGGCGGCCGAGGCGGTGCGCGATGCCAGCGACCTGACCAACGAACTGCTGAAGGCCAACGCGGAAAACCTGCAAGGCGCGAACAAGGCGGTCCGCGAAGAGATGGAGCGCGGGGTCTTCGACATCGAGACGGTGAAGGCTGCCAATGCCACGCTGATCGCGACGATCAACGAAAGCCTGGCGATCGCCGACACAGGCAAGGCGCGCCGCGCGGCGGCCGAGGCGGAGCTGGTCAAGATGGAGGCTGAACTGCGCGACACGCTGGCCGCCGCGAAGGCGCGGCAGTCGGCCCCGGCGGCGACGGCCTGAGGCGGCGGCGCATGGCCCGGGGGCGAACAGTCAGGGCGGCACTGGCGTTGGTCAGCGGCATGGTCCTTGCGGGATGCATCGCCTCGGGCCCGGGACCGGGCGCGCGGCCGCAACCGCCTGCACAACCCGTGCCGGTGGCGGTGCCCACCGCCAAGAGTGCCGCAGCCGCAGCGTATTACGCCCAGGTCCAGCAGATGCTTCTGGCACAGGGAATGCTGCGGACCGATGGTGGCGGCGACATTCCGGTCAGCGACCGGATGCTTGCCGAGAATTTCCTGCGCATCGCGCTTTTCGACGAATACCGTCCGGGCTCGGGCGGGTTCGTTCGCGCCGAAACCGAAAGCATCCTGCGCCGCTGGGAGGGTCCCGTCCGCATCGGCATCCGCTTTGGCGCAAGTGTGCCGCCCGACCGGCAAGCGACGGACCGGGCACGGATCGCCAGCTTTGCCGCCCGGCTGTCGCAGATCACCGGGCGCCCGATTTCGGTGGATGACCGCGCCCCGAACTTCTTCATCTACATCGTGTCCGAAGACGAACGCGAGGCCTTGGGCCCCACTGTCCGTGCCGCCCTGCCCAGTCTTGGTCCCGGCGAAGTGGCCGGAATCACCGGAATGCCTCGCACGACCTATTGCCTTGTCTATGCCCTGGCCGAAGGAAATTCCGGCACCTACACCCGGGCCTTCGCGGTGATCCGGGCCGAACACCCCGACCTTCTGCGCCTGTCCTGCCTGCACGAGGAACTGACGCAGGGTCTGGGCCTGCCGAACGACAGTCCGCGCGCCCGGCCCTCGATCTTCAACGACGACGAGGAATTCGCGCTTCTGACCGACCAGGACGAGCTTCTGCTGCGCCTTCTCTACAGTCCCGAACTGCGCCCGGGCATGTCCGCGGCCGAGGCGCGGCCCATCGTCTTCTCGCTTGCGCGGCGGCTGACCGGCGGCGGAAGTTGACCCCAAACAAAGGGCATCACCATGGTCTTCGATTTTCTGAAGGGCGAATTCATCGACGTCATCTCCTGGCTGGATGACACGCGCGACACGATGGTCTGGCGGTTCGATCGCCGCGACCAGGCGATCAAGATGGGCGCAAAACTGACGGTGCGCGAGGGCCAGGCCGCCGTCTTCATCCACGAGGGCCAGCTGGCCGACGTGTTTCAGCCCGGTCTCTACCAGCTTGAAACCAACAACCTGCCGATCCTGACGACGCTGCAGAACTGGGACCACGGGTTCCGGTCGCCGTTCAAGTCCGAGGTCTATTTTGTCAATACCACCCGGTTCAACGACCAGAAATGGGGCACGAAGAACCCGATCATGGCCCGCGACCCCGAGTTCGGCCCGGTCCGCCTGCGCGCCTTCGGGACCTATTCGATGCGCGTCTCCGATCCGGGGAAGTTCATCCAGGAAGTCGTTGGCACGGATGGCGAGTTCACTTCGGACGAGATCAGCTTCCAGATCCGCAACGTGATCGTGCAATCCGCCTCGCAAGTGCTGGCGAAATCCGGCATTCCCGTCCTTGATATGGCAGCGAACACCGCCGATCTGGGTAAGATCATCGCCAATGCCATCGCGCCGCAAGTCGGCGAGTACGGGTTGTCGATCCCGGAATTCTATATCGAAAACATCAGTTTGCCGGAAGAGGTCGAAAAGGCGCTGGACAAGCGGACCTCGATCGGCGTCGTGGGCGACCTCAACCGCTACATGCAGTTCAACGCCGCCGAAGCCATGGGCCAGCCGGGATCGGCGATGGGCGCGGCCATGGGAGCCGGGATGGGTGCCGGAATGGGGATGGGCATGGCGCAGACCATGGGGCCCTGGGGCGCGCAGTCCTCTGCCGCGCCGCCGCTGCCGCCCGCCGCGGGAAAGGCCTGGCATCTGGCGGTCGACGGCGCGACGTCGGGCCCCTTCTTTGAGGCCGATCTTGCCAAGGCAGTTGCCGAAGGTCGCCTGAACCGCGCCACGATGGTCTGGACCGCCGGACAGGACGGCTGGAAGATGGCCGCCGAGACCGAGCTTGCCAGGCTGCTGGACCAGGTGCCGCCTCCGCCGCCGCCCAGACCCTGATCTGGCGCGATGGCCCGCGACGACCACCGCTTTCCCTGCGCACGCTGCGGCGCGCAACTGCGCTATGCGCCGGGCCAGACCCGTCTGACCTGCAACTATTGCGGGTTCGAACAGGACATCCCGCCGCAGACCGCCGAGGCCCGGGTCCGTGCGACGCAGGAACTTGATCTGGCCCGGGGTCTGCGCAACGATCTTGCCAGCGCGGACATGGTCGAGGTCCGCACCACGACCTGCCCGAACTGCGGTGCCAAGCTCGAGCTTTCCTCTGCCTCGATTGCCACCGTATGTCCGTTCTGCGCCACGCCCCTGGTTCTGGATACCGGCACCCTGAGCCAGATCAGACCACAGGCCCTGATCCCCTTCACCCTGACCGAGGCCGAAGCGCGCGCGGCGATGATCTCGTGGATGGGCAGCCTCTGGTTCGCGCCGGGGACACTGCTGGAATACGCCCGCAAGGGTCGTGCGATGACCGGGGTCTATGTGCCGTTCTGGACCTTCGACGCCGCGACGGCCAGCCGCTATTCCGGCGAGCGGGGCGAGTATTACGACGAGACCCGCACGGTCAGTGTCCGGGTCAACGGCCGGATGGAGCGGCGGCAGGAGCAGGTGCGCAAGACGCGCTGGTATCCCGCCTCTGGTCGGGTTTCCCGTGACTTCGACGACGTTCTGGTGATGGCCTCGCGCAGCCTGCCTCCGAGGTTGGGCAATGAGCTGACGCCCTGGGATCTTGGCGCGTTGACCGCCTATGCCCCTGAATTTCTTGCCGGGTTTCAGGCCGAGGGTTACACGGTATCGCTTGCCTCCGGCCATTCCGAAGCGCGGGAGCGGATGTCGGAGGTGATCCGCGAAGACGTGCGCCGCGACATCGGCGGGGACGAACAGCGCATCCTGTCCGTCACCACGGACTGGTCGGACGAAACCTTCAAGCACATCCTGCTGCCGGTCTGGATGGCGGCCTACAAATACAACGGCAAGAGCTATCGGTTCCTCGTCAACGGCCAGACCGGCGAGGTTCAGGGCGAGCGGCCCTGGTCGGTCTGGAAGATCGCCGTTGCGGTGGTTTTCGGTGCCGTGCTGATCCTTGGCGCGGTCTATCTGTCCAACCCCGAGGCCCTGGGTCTACAGCCGCCAGCCTGGACGAACTAGCCGTTGCGCTGAAAGAACAGCATGTAGCCGGCATAGGCCCCGGCGGCGAGGAACAGCAGTCCCCAGAACGGCGAGCCGAGCCAGAGGAACTCTGCCACGCCCCAGGCGAGAGGCACGATCACCGTGATCCACCGCACCCATGCGTGCCGGAAAAAGGGGTCGTTCGGATCGAGAAACTTCATGCCTTTGGTCCCCGTTCATGGCATCCTTTGCCAAGACAGGGGGGCCGACATGCCAGAGATTGTCAAGGATTTCCAAGGACAAACCGTCATCACCACGTTCGAGATGACGCCTGCCACCGCCTTCGACCTTTTGGAGGCGCTGGAGGCGGCCTATCGCGATTGCATCAGCCGCCAGCCCGGGTTTCTGGGTGCCGGGCTGCACATGAACGACGCCCATACGCGGATCTGCAACTACTCCAAATGGCATAGCCGAGAGGACTATCAAGCGATGCTGCGCACCCCCGAGATGCGCGAGCGGAACCGCAAGATCAACGAGTTGTGCCGGGGGTTCGAGCCGGTGATGTATGACGTGACGGGGGTGTTCTGAACCCGCCACGTCAAGCCCTTGAAAGCGCCGGGTCAGTCCGGCCGTTTTCGAACCGGTTAAGGGTGGGGCAGGCGTCTGGCATCCGTCTGGGACGGGAGGCCCCGGGTCAGGCCCGGGGCGGTGCAGGATGACGCCGGGGGCAAAGCTGACGGGAAGAAAGAGATCGCAAGGATCGATGGTTTGACGTGGCAGCGGTCGTTTTCCGCGTGTCTTGCAGCCCGTCGTCTTTTGGCAATTCCATGGATGACGGCGAATGGCTGACCTGCACCAGAGCCTCGATCCCGAAGTCGATAACACTGCGGTCGGAGCCTGCGTCGAGCTGTCGATGGCGCAAAGCCAGAAGCGTGGCACTTCGGCAGTCGGCTTCGAGATTCATGGGCTTGTCCACACTGACGTGCAGCTCTGTTCCCTACCTTCGTCCCCTGCTCCGCTTGCCACCCCGCTGCCCCGCCCGCCCGGCAGTGCTGCGACCGGCCATCTTGACCGCCTCTTCCACCGCCTCCTCGATCACCTCCTGCCGGGCGAAGGGGTCGTCGGCGACGGCAAGCTCCACCGCCTCCAGCCGCTTCACCTCGTCGCGCAGGCGGGCGGCTTCCTCGAACTCCAGGTTCTCGGCGGCCTTGCGCATGGCCAGACGCAGCGCATCCAGGTGGGCGGCAAGGTTCGAGCCGACCATCGGCCTGTCGACCCGGGTGGTGATCCGCGCCTGGTCGGTGTCGCCCTGCCAGAGGCCGGACAGCACATCTTCAACGTTCTTGCGGATCGTCTCGGGCGTGATGCCGTGCTTGAGGTTGTAGGCGACCTGCTTTTCGCGGCGGCGGTTGGTCTCGCCGATGGCGCGTTCCATGCTGCCGGTCATGCGGTCGGCATACATGATGACCCGGCCTTCGCTGTTGCGCGCCGCGCGGCCGATGGTCTGGATGAGGGAGGTCTCTGACCGCAGAAAGCCCTCCTTGTCGGCGTCGAGGATCGCCACCAGCCCGCATTCCGGGATGTCCAGGCCTTCCCGCAGCAGGTTGATCCCGACCAGGACGTCGAAGGCCCCGAGCCGCAGATCACGCAGGATTTCAATGCGTTCGATGGTGTCGATGTCGCTGTGCATGTAGCGCACGCGGATGCCCTGTTCGTGCAGATAGTCGGTCAGATCCTCGGCCATGCGCTTGGTCAGCACGGTGGCGAGGGTGCGCAGGCCCCGGGCGGCGACGCGGCGAATCTCGTCCAGCAGGTCATCGACCTGCATTTCCACGGGCCGAATCTCGACCATCGGGTCGATCAGGCCGGTCGGGCGGATCACCTGCTCGGTGAAGACGCCGCCGGTCTGCTCCAGCTCCCACGCCGCCGGAGTGGCGGAGACGAAGACGGATTGCGGGCGCATCGCGTCCCATTCCTCGAACTTCAGCGGGCGGTTGTCCATGCAGGACGGCAGGCGGAAGCCGTGTTCGGCCAGAGTGAACTTGCGCCGGAAGTCGCCCTTGTACATGCCGCCGATCTGCGGAACCGAGACGTGGGATTCGTCGGCGAAGACGATGGCGTTGTCGGGGATGAATTCGAACAGCGTCGGCGGCGGCTCGCCCGGCGCGCGCCCGGTGAGGTAGCGGGAATAGTTCTCGATCCCGGCGCAACTTCCGGTCGCCTCCAGCATTTCGAGGTCGAAGTTGGTGCGCTGTTCCAGGCGCTGGGCTTCCAGCAGCTTGCCTTCGCCCTGCAACTGTTTCAGGCGGTGGAAAAGCTCGTCCTTGATGCCCTTGATCGCCTGCTGGAGGGTGGGCCGGGGCGTGACGTAGTGGGAATTCGCGTAGATGCGGATCTGCTTGAAACTGTCGGTCCTCGCCCCGGTCAAAGGGTCGAATTCGGTGATCGACTCCAGTTCCTCGCCGAAAAAGCTGAACCGCCAGGCGCGGTCTTCCAGGTGGGCGGGCCAGACCTCAAGGCTGTCGCCGCGGACGCGGAAGGCGCCGCGCTGGAAGGCGGTTTCCAGGCGGCGGTATTGCTGGGCGACGAGGTCGGCCATCACCTTGCGCTGGTCGTAAAGCTGGCCGACCACCAGATCGACAGTCATCGCCGAATAGGTCTCGACCGACCCGATGCCGTAGATGCAACTGACCGAGGCGACGATGATCACGTCGTCGCGTTCCAGAAGCGCGCGGGTGGCCGAATGGCGCATCCGGTCGATCTGTTCGTTGATCTGGGATTCCTTCTCGATATAGGTGTCGGTGCGGGCGACATAGGCTTCGGGCTGGTAATAGTCGTAGTAGCTGACGAAGTATTCCACCGCGTTGTCGGGGAAGAAGCCCTTGAATTCGCCGTACAACTGCGCGGCGAGGGTCTTGTTCGGGGCAAGGATGATGGCGGGGCGCTGGGTTTCCTCGATCACCTTGGCCATGGTGAAGGTCTTGCCGGTGCCGGTCGCGCCCAGCAGGACCTGATCCCGCTCGCCCGAGTTGATGCCGGCGGTCAGGTCGCGGATCGCGGTCGGCTGGTCGCCGGCGGGCTGGAACGGAGTCGAGAGCAGAAAGCGCCTACCGCCTTCCAACTTGGGTTTGGTCAGAACCTCGGGGCGGTCGGTCAATGCATTGGCGTTGTTGTGCGGCATGGGGCACGTCTTTCACGACTCGGGCAGGGCGGCACAGATTTGATCCGTTTTTGTTCCCAGGCAAGCGGTGATCCGCAGGGATGGGCGAAACCGTTGCCGAACGCGGGCCGAGCGGCTAAGGCTCGGCCCACCAGAGGTGAGTTTTGATGGCGAAGAAGATCGATACGCAGGCGATAGGCCTGGATGTGGGGCTGGCGTTCATCCGCTGGCTGACGGGGGCCGAGAACCTGCATTACGGGCTTTGGACCGGGCTGGAGGTGACGGCGGGCAACCTGCGGGCAGCGCAGGAGGCCTATACCGCCCGGCTGTTCGGCTATCTTCCCAAGGGCAGCTTGCGCATCCTGGACATCGGCGGTGGCGCGGGGGAAACCGCGAAGAAGCTTTTGGCGCTGGGGCATCAGGTCGAGATCGTGGTGCCCTCGCCCTTCCTGGCCGCGCGCTGCCGCGAGACGGCGCAGGGGGCGACGGTGCATGAAACCACATTCGAGGCGTTTCAGGGCCGGGGACCGTTCGACCTGTGCCTCTTTTCGGAAAGCTTCCAGTATATCCCCCTGACCGAAAGCCTGCCGAAATGCGCGCGGCTTCTGGCGGAGGGCGGGCAGGTGCTGATTGCCGACTGCTTCCGCACGGACGCCTATCGGGGTCGGGGCGCGCATGGTCCGCAGCCGGGCGGTGGCCACCGGGTCGCCGCTTTCCAGGCGGCTGCGGCCGGGGCCGGTTTCGTGGTCCTGGCCGAGGAGGACATCACCGATGCCGTCGCACCGTCGATCGACCTGGAACAACGGTTCTTCAACGTCCTCGGCCACGGGATCACGCGAATTTCGGGCGAGATTCGCGGCAAGCGACCGGGCGCGCACTGGGCGCTGGCCCGGATCATCGGCTTGTTCGTGTCCCGCACCCGGCGCGAGCACCTGATGCAGCGGCTGACGGGCACAAGCCGGAGCGCGGAAGCGTTCCGCATTTACAACCGGTATCGGATCGTTGGCCTGGGCCGGAGGTCTGGCCAAGGCGGGTGACCAACCCGCAAAGGTTTTGCGATGCCGAATGCAACTTTAGGTTGATTTCAGCCGGCTTTTCCGCCACCTTAGCATGGCAAGCAGCACCTTGACCTGCCGGCCGGCGTCAGTCCCGACCCCACCCACACTTCCTGACACCGGCCGGCAGGCTTTTCCCGGCAATGTCGCGCTTGCGCTTTCCCGAAAGCTTCGGAATAACACGGGTCAGCCACCCAGGAGCAGCCCATGCGCGCCCGCATCTACCAGCCTGCCCGAACCGCGATGCAGTCCGGCACTGCCAAGACCCACCAGTGGGTGCTGGAGTTCACTCCGGCTTCGGAGCGGGAGATCGATCCCCTGATGGGCTGGACGTCGTCATCGGACACCCAGTCGCAGGTCCGGCTGCGGTTCGAAAGCCGCGAGGCCGCCGAAGCCTATGCCACCGAGAAAGGCCTGGAATTTGACGTGATCGAGCCGAAGCCGCGCAAGGCCGTGATCCGGCCCCGCGGCTATGGCGAGAACTTCGCCACTGATCGCAAGGGCGCCTGGACGCACTGAAGTGGCGGTCGTCATTGCCGAGGAGCACCCGCTTGCGCCGGACCTGGCGCTTTTGTTCGACCGGCACACGGCCGACATGCATGCCGACACTCCGCCCGAATCGATCCACATGATGGATCGCAGCGCCCTGGTGACCCCGGCGATCCGCTTCTTCGTTCTGCGCGACGGCGGGCAGCCATTGGCGATGGGGGCCTTCAGGCGGATCGACGCAACCCATGCCGAGATCAAGTCGATGCACGTCCTGGCCGAGGCAAGAGGACGGGGATTGTCGAAGGCGATGCTGGACCATCTTGTCGCGACGGCGCGGGCCGACGGCTTTTCGCGCCTCAGTCTGGAAACCGGCATCCAGCCGACCTTCATCGCCGCCCGCGCCCTGTACGCCCGGGCGGGCTTTGCCGACTGCCCGCCCTTCGAGGGCTATTGCGAGGACCCGAACTCGGTCTTCATGACGAAGGTGCTTGCCTGACCAACTGGCTTGACGCAAAAGGCACAGGCGCGGGCTCATAGCTCAACCGGATAGAGCAAGGACCTTCTAAGTCCGAGGTTGGGGGTTCGAGTCCTCCTGGGCCCGCCAATTCTTCAGACAGGAAGCCGTCCTCGGGGGCATCGAGCCCCGCTCGGACGGCGTTGCCACGGGTCAGGCGGTCAGGTCGGCGTAGATGGCGCACCGCCTTCGAAGCGGTTGCCGTGGCGGTGGTCGCAGGGAGCCTCCTGCATCTGCAGGTGGAGGCCAGTGCCGGTGAAGGGATGGGCGCGGGCGACATCCTCGTCGAAGTCGATCCCAAGGCCGGGCGCATCGGGGGGGAGAATGTAGCCGTCCTCCCATCTGATCGAGTTCCTGATCAGTTTCTGGTGGAAGGCCCCGCCGGTCTCGATGGTTTCGGCGATCAGAAGGTTGGGTATCGAGGCGGCGAAGTGGACGTTGGCGGCCCATTCGACGGGCCCGGCGTAAAGATGCGGAGCCATCTCGGCGTTGAAGATCTCGGCCATGGCGGCGATCTTCTTCGCCTCCCAGATGCCGCCGACCCGGCCCAGCGCCGGTTGCAGGATCTTGACCCCCCCGGCGCGGAGAAGGGTGCCGAATTCGGCCTTGGTGGTCAGGCGTTCGCCGGTCGCGAGGGGGACGCGGACGGATCTGGCGACCTCGGCGAATTCCAGCAGGTTGTCGGGGGGGATCGGCTCTTCGTACCAGAGCGGGTTGTAGGGTTCGAGTTCCCTCCCGAGGCGGATCGCGCCGGGGGTGGTGAACTGGCCGTGGGTGCCGAACAGCAGATCGACCCGGTCGCCGACAGCGTCGCGGATGGCCTTGCAGAAGGCGATGCTGCGGGTGATGTCGGACATCGCGGGTTCGTGGCCACCGCGGATCGTGTACGGGCCGGCGGGGTCGAATTTGACCGCGGTGAAACCCTGGTGCATGAACCGGACGGCAGCCTCGGCGGCGGCGGCGGGATCAACCCAGAATTCCGCCGATTCCTTGCCGGGTTCGGGGTAAAGGTAGGTGTAGCTGCGGATGCGGTCGTTCATCCGCCCGCCCAGAAGCGCCCAGACCGGGCGGTTGCGGGCTTTGCCAAGAATGTCCCAGCAAGCGATTTCCAGGCCCGAAAAGGCGCCCATCACCGTCGGATCGGGCCGCTGGGTGAAGCCGGAGGAATAGACGCGGCGGAACATCAGCTCGATGTTTTCCGGGTTTTCCCCGGCCATGTGACGGTCGAAGACATCCTCGATCACAGCGCGCATCGCCTTTGGACCAACGGTCGAGGCGTAGCATTCGCCATAGCCCACGATGCCGGTGTCGGTGGTGAGCTTCGGAAAGATCCAGTAGCGTCCACCCCAGCCGGGAAAGGGCGGCGCGACGACGAAAAGCTCGAGATCCTTGAGTTTCATGCGATGCGCCCCCGGTCTGGCGGGGTGCAGGAGGTTTCGCCCCCCCTCGCCCCCGTGGAGTGGTTCTCAGGTGAGGAAACTAGGCGGGAAGTCCGGTGCCCGCCCTTTCGAGAGCGACGGACATGTGACGCGATTGGATCACGGCAAACCCGGCAGCGGCTGCCCGCGAACGGTCTGCAATACAGGATTTGTGCGGGAAAAACGCTGTGTTCAGTCCCGAACCCGGCCAGATTTGTTCGACGAGTGTCAGGCGAGACCGCACGGATCCAGCCGAAGGGTGCGGCCTGGAAGCTGCGGCAGGACCAGATCCCACGGGCACCTGTCAAGTTTGAGGCCATGGATCAGGACCAGGGCGGGGCAGCCGCCGGACCGGAACGCTCGGCGGTTCGGCGCGGTTCGTCGAGCCGGACCGGGGTGATGCGAACCGCCGGAGAGCGCGGGCAAAGGTCTCGGCCTCGACATTGCCGCCGCTGGCCACGGCGATGACGGTTTCAGGCAGGCCGGTGCCGAACAGCGCGGCGGCTGTCGGTCGAGAAGCGGCGCATGCCGCAGGGGTGTCCGGCGGACATGGCCCTGCAGGCGGCGGGCGGCGGCCTCGATCAGGGCGATGTCGGTCATGGCAGGCCCGCCAGGAAGGCGCGGATCACATCCAGGGAAACGGGTTCGTCGAGGAAGGGAACATGCGCGCGGCCCGGCACTTCGGCAAAGGCCATGTCGGGGCGGCGCTGGCGCATCTGGGCAGCGGTCTCTGCGGTGAGCAGATCGGAGTTTGCCCCCCGGATCAGCGCCAGCGGCAGCCCCTGCAGCGCGTCGAACAGGGGCCAGAGGTCGATCGGCGGGCCGTCGAACGCGGCAAGGAAGGCCTCGCGCAATGCCGGGTCATAGCGGAGGCGCAGGCCCTCCGGCGTCTCGACCGACAGCCGCCGCGCCTCGTCCAGCCAGCGCGCCATCGGCACGCCTGCAAAGCCCGGGCTGCGCGACAGAAGATCGGCAAAGTCCGCATGCGTGCGCCCGGCAGGGTTGCGCCCGACATACTCGGCAATCCGGGCCAGACCGTCGCGGTTGATCGCGGGGCCGACATCGTTGAGGCACAGACCCATCACGCGCTGCCGGGCGGTCGCGCCAAGCAGCATTCCGATCAGCCCCCCGCGCGAGGTGCCGAGGATCGCGGCCCTTGCCACCCCGAGGTGGTCGAGAAGCCCCAGCGCATCCCGCGCTTCCTGTGCGACGGTATAGGTCGCGGCGCCGGTCCAGTCGCTGGCCCCGCGGCCCCGGTAGTCCATCCGGATCAGGCGGAGGGGCGGCAGACGCTGGGCCAGACAGTCGAAGTCGGCCATCGTGCGGGTCAGACCGGGAAGGCAGAGCAAAGCCAGTCCCTGCCCGTCGTCGCGGTAGGCAAGCCTCGCACCGTCTTCGGCGGCAAAACGCAGGACATCGGCCATGCGACCACCGTGACACGGCGCGTGGTCCGGGAAAAGGGGACATGCGCGCCTTTGGTCGCGGTCGCGGACGCTTGTGGGGCAGGCCGCGCCGGACTAAACCCTTGGCCGAAGTCGGAAGAGGCAGGCGCATGGCGGACAGCACGACGGTCGAGGATCGGCCGAAGTCGAAACAGGTCGGAGCCCTGCGCGGGCTGCTGCCGTTCCTTTGGCCCTATCGCGGGCTGGCAGCTCTGGCCCTGTCGGCATTGGTTCTGACCGCCGGGGTCAGCCTGGTGCTGCCCCTGGCGGTGCGCCGGGTGGTGGATGGGTTCGATAGCTCGAATGCAGCCCTTCTTGACAGGTATTTCGGCGCGGCGCTGGCGATCGCGGCGCTTCTCGCCGTGGGCACCGGCCTGCGCTACTACTTCGTCAGCCGTCTGGGCGAGCGTGTCGTCGCCGACATCCGCCGCGCCCTGTTCGACCGGGTGCTGGGCATGTCCCCGGCCTTCTTCGAGCGCATCCTGACCGGCGAGGTCCTGAGCCGGATCACCACCGACACCACGCTGATCCTGTCGGTGATCGGGTCTTCGGTTTCGGTGGCACTGCGCAACGCGCTGATCCTGCTGGGCGGGTTGGTCCTGTTGTTGCTGACCTCGGCCAAGCTGACCGGGCTGGTCCTCTTGATCGTCCCCGCGATCATCGTCCCCATCGTTGTCCTCGGCCGCAAGCTGCGGGCCCTGTCGCGCGAGAACCAGGACTGGATTGCGGCCTCCTCCGGCGCGGCGTCCGAGGCGCTTTTGTCGGTGCAGACGGTCCAGGCCTTCACGCATGAGGCTGCGACACGCGGCCAGTTTGCCGAGGTGACCGAGAAGAGCTTCACCTCGGCCAAGACCCGGATCAAGACGCGGGCCATCATGACGGTGATCGTGATCTTCCTGACTTTTGCCGGGATCGTCGGCGTCCTGTGGGTCGGCGCGCGGGATGTGCGGGCGGACCAGATGTCGGTCGGCGCGCTGATCCAGTTCGTGATCTATGCGGTGATGGTGGCGGGCGCGGTCGGCGCATTGTCGGAGATCTGGGGCGAGTTGCAGCGCGCTGCGGGCGCGACCGAACGGCTGGTGGAGCTGCTGGGAACCGATGACACGGTGCAGGATCCGGTTCGTCCCACCGCCTTGCCGCGACCGGTTCGGGGCGAGATCGCATTTCAGGACGTGACCTTCCGCTATCCCGCCCGGCCCGAGGCCTCGGCGCTGAACGGGGTGTCGCTTCAGGTTCGGCCGGGCGAGACGGTGGCCCTTGTCGGACCCTCGGGGGCGGGCAAGACCACCATCCTGCAGCTTCTGATGCGGTTTTACGATCCGCAGGCGGGACGGATCACGCTGGACGGCATCGCGCTTTCCGACATGTCCCGCGCCGACTTTCGCCAGGCCATCGCGCTGGTGCCGCAGGATCCGGTGATCTTTGCGACTTCGGCCCGGGAAAACATCCGTTTTGGCCGCCTGGACGCGACCGATGCCGAGGTCGAGGCCGCCGCCAGGGCCGCTGCCGCGCATGATTTCCTGACCGCATTGCCGCAGGGCTACGACAGCTATCTGGGCGAGCGCGGCGTGATGCTGTCGGGCGGACAGAAGCAGCGCGTGGCGATTGCCCGGGCGATCTTGCGCGACGCCCCGATCCTGCTGCTGGACGAGGCCACCAGCGCGCTGGATGCCGAAAGCGAGCGCGCGGTGCAGGCGGCCGTCGACAAGCTGGCCGAGGGGCGGTCGACGCTGGTCGTGGCGCACCGGCTGGCCACGGTCAAGCGCGCGGACCGGATCGTCGTCTTCGACCAGGGCCGGATCGTCGCCCAGGGGACGCACGACGAGCTGGTGGCCGAAGACGGGCTTTACGCGCGGCTTGCCCGGCTGCAGTTCACCGAAGGGGCGGTCTGACGCAGCGTTGCGCACCGCCGGCCCGGACAAACCGGCTTCACAAAGCTGCCGGGCGCGCCCATGTTCGATGAAAGCCCGCGCGACAACGGGGTTCGGACCTGGGGAGGAACCGATGACCACTTTCGCCACTGCCGCGGACCTGCGCGCGATCGAGGCCGAAATGCCGTTTGCCGGGCGGGGTCTGGCCCGGTCGATCCACGAATACCTGACCCGCGCCAGGACCGCGCACGGCGCGCGCCCCGCGATCAGCTATCAGCTGCTGTCGGGACCGGAAACCCGGAAATTCACACTGACCTGGGCCGAGCTGACTGCGCAGGTGACCCAGGCTGCCAACCTGTTCCGCAGCCTGGGCGTGCATGAGAAGGATGTCGTCGCCTTCATCCTGCCGAATGCGCTGGAAACTGCCGTCACCCTTCTGGGCGGGGCTGTCGCCGGGATCGTGAACCCGATCAACCCGCTTCTGGAACCCGAGAAGATCAGCGCCATCCTGCGCGAGACCGGGGCGAAGGTCGTCGTCACGCTGAAGGCTTTCCCGAAGACCGACCTGGCGCAGAAGGTCAGCGAGGCGGTGCAGTTCGCGCCATCGGTCAGGACGGTGCTGGAGGTCGATCTCGTGCCCTATCTGTCCGGGCTGAAGAAGTTTGTCGTTCCCTTGATCCGCCCGAAAAGCCCGCCGCAGCACACGGCAAACGTCAAGGATTTCCGCAGCGAGCTGGCGCGGATGCCGGCCGACAGTCTGACCTTCGCGGATCGCACGGAAGACCATGTCGCCGCCTATTTCCATACCGGCGGCACAACCGGCATGCCCAAGGTCGCCCAGCACAAGGCCAGCGGCATGATCTACAACGGCTGGATCGGCTCGACGCTTCTGTTCAAGCCGACCGACGTGGTGATGTGCCCCTTGCCGCTGTTCCACGTCTTCGCCTGCTATCCGATCCTGATGTCGATGATCGGATCGGGCGCGCATGTCGTGTTTCCGACCCCGCAGGGCTATCGCGGCGAGGGCGTGTTCGACAATCTCTGGAAGCTGATCGAACGCTACAAGGTCACCTACCTGATCACGGTGCCGACCGCGCTTGCCGCGCTGATGCAGCGTCCGGTGAACGCCGACATTTCCAGCCTGAAGAATGTGTTCTCCGGCTCCTCCCCCCTCCCGGTCGAGTTGTACAACCGCTTCAGGAAGGAAACCGGCATCGAGATCGTCGAGGGCTACGGCCTGACCGAGGCAACCTGCCTGGTGTCGGTCAACCCGCCGGACGGGGTGAAGAAGATCGGGTCGGTCGGGCTGATGTTCCCCTATACCCAGGTCCGGATCCTGACCAGCCAGGGGGCCGTCGGCTTTCGCGAATGCGCGGTGGACGAGGTGGGCGAGATCTGCATCTCGAACCCCGGAGTCTATGAGGGCTCGACCTACACCGAGGCCGACAAGAACAGGGAGCTGTTCGCCGAGGGACGCTTCCTGCGCACCGGCGATCTTGGGCGGCTTGACGCGGAGGGCTATCTTTACATCACCGGCCGGGCCAAGGATCTGATCATCCGCGGCGGCCACAACATCGACCCCGCCGTCATCGAGGAAGCCCTCATGGGTCACGAGGCCGTCGGCTTTGTCGGGGCCATCGGCCAGCCCGACGCTCATGCGGGCGAGTTGCCGTGCGCCTATGTGGAATTGGTCAAGGGTGCCTCGGCAACCGTGGATGAACTGATGAGCTATGCCGCCAAGCACATCCACGAGCGCGCTGCGGTGCCCAAGTATCTGGAAGTGCTGCCGGAACTGCCGAAGACCGCCATCGGCAAGGTGTTCAAGCCCGACTTGCGGCGCCTTGCGATCATCCGGACCTACGATGCCGCGCTGGCCGAAGCCGGGATTTCGGCACGGGTGGCCCGGGTGATCGAGGACAAGAAGCGCGGACTTGTCGCGCAGCTGCAAAAGTCCGGCCCGGTCGCGGAGAGCGCCGTCGCCAGCCTGCTGGGCCAGTTCTCGACCCCATGGGAATGGGCTGCCTGAGCCCTGGTCGTCACTTTCAACGGCGACTGCAACTTTCATTTGCCTGAATCGCGCCATGGCGCGAAAAAAGCGGGAAGGATATCGATCGCGGGATAGGGAAAATGGATTTCAGACAGGCTCTGGCCGCGGCTGTTTTCAGCAGTGCGGCCGCTGGCAGCGCCTCTGCGCAGCAGTCGGAGGTGGTTTTCTCTTACAAGCACTGGCAGGTCTCGATTGTCGAATGGGACGACGGATCGGTCGGCTGCGTTGCCGAAGTGAAGGCTCCGGGCGAAAGTTTTTCGATCTGGACCTTCCCGGACGGGGCCGTGCAGCTGCAGTTCTACTCGACGGGCTGGGAGTTCGGAGAAGGGCAGACCGCCGACCTTGGCGTGCAGATCGACCGGCGCGCGCCCTGGAGCCTGACCGGCGCCGAACTTTACCAGAATTCCGTGCTTTTCTACCTGCCCGACAGCACGGCGGGCGGCACCTTCGTCGCAGAGGTCGCGCGCGGCAACCGGCTTTACCTGCGCTCTGACGACGGGTCGGGCGTGAAAGACTATTCGCTCGCGGGATCCAGCGCCTCGATCGGTGCCCTGACCGACTGCGGTGCTGTCATTGCCAAAAGGACGCCCGGCAATCCGTTCAACTAGAGCTGGTCGGTGTCCAGCCAGATCGTGACCGGTCCATCATTGATCAGACTGACAGACATATCCGCGCCAAAGCGGCCGTTTGCGACCGGAACACCTTCGTTTTCAAGACATTGGCTGAAGTGACGATACAGCCGCTCGCCCTCTGCCGGGGGCGCGGCACCTGAGAAACCGGGCCGGTTGCCGCGCAGATCGGCCGCAAGGGTGAACTGGCTGACCACAAGCGCGGACCCGCCGATGTCCCGGACCGACAGGTTCATCTTGCCTTGATCGTCCTTGAAAATCCGCAGCTTGGCGATCTTCGTCGCCAGTCTTTCCGCCTGGGAAACGCCGTCTTTGGCCATCGCGCAGACGAGGATCAGAAGGCCGTTCCCTGTTGCTGCGACCTGATGACCATCGATGCGCACCTGCGCCTCGGCAACCCGTTGAAGGACTGCCCTCACAGCTCGTGCGCCCAGGGCGGATTGGCCCCGGCACGACTGACGGTGACAGCCGCGGCGCGGGTGCCGAGATCAAGCGCGGCGCTCAGGGCGGCATCGGACAGTCTGGCAAGCGCGGGCTTTGTCAAAACCCCCGCCTGATGCAGGGCCGCCAGCACGCCGGCGTTGAAAGTGTCCCCCGCGCCCACGGTATCGACGACCGCAACCTTCCGGGCCGCGCAGTAGACATCCTGCGTCGCAGTCACGGCCCGCGCCCCGTTCGCGCCTTCGGTGAGGAAGACGACCTTGGGCCCCCGGGCCAGAATGCCCCGCGCCAGGACGGTCAGATCGCCCTGCCCTTCCAGCCAGTGCAGGTCTTCGTCCGACAGCTTGACGATGTCCGCACGAGCCACCATCCGCTGGATCCGCGCGCGGTATCCGGCCTCTTTCCCGGCGATGAACCCGGGCCGGATGTTGGGGTCGATCATGGTGACACGGGTCGGGCATTCCCGGGCCTGCAGCGCCTCGTAGGTGCTGGCGGCGGGGTCGTTGACCAGGCTGATTCCGCCAAGGAACAGGGCGTTGATGTCGGCGGGAAGACTTGGAAGGTCGGCGCTTGACAGCAGCCGCCCCGCCGTCCCCTCGTCATAGAAGGCATAGGTCGCCTGCCCGTTGACCAGCTTGACGAAAGCGACCGTCGTGGGCCGGTCGGACCGTGCAAGATGGCGGGTGTCGACCTTCGAGGCGGTCAGGGTATCCGCCAGGATTTCTCCCAGCATGTCATTGGAAACGCCAGAGAAAAATGCCGACGGCACCCCAAGCCGTCCCAGCGCGATGGCGGTGTTGAAGACAGCCCCGCCGGCATAGGGGGCAAAGCAGGCTTCACCCTCGGTCGAGGTCCGGGGGAGCATGTCGATCAAGGCTTCGCCGCAGCTGAGAATCATGGTCTTTTCCCCCTCTGGGTTGACGATGGTTAGCGCAAACGGGTCAGGCGGTGAAGAACGGCGTTAACCGCGATCGGACGCGGTCGAGGGGGGATGCGCCGCCGGCGTCAGGGCGGAAGGGCTGGCCTGTGATCCTCTCGTAGGCGCCGATATAGACCATGGCGGTTTTCTCGATCATCTCCAGTGGGATAGCGGGGATCTGGTCCCGGTAGGGATCACAGCGCGCGACGACCCAGCTGCGGATCACGTCCTTGTCGAAACTGGGGGGCCGGATGCCGTTTCCGAAAGCGTTTTCATAGCCTTCCGCGATCCAGTAGCGGCTGGAATCGGGGGTGTGGATTTCGTCGGCCAGAAGGACGTTTCCATCCGCATCTGTGCCGAACTCGTATTTGGTATCGACAAGAATAAGTCCTTGTTTTTCAGACATTTTCTGACCTCTGGCGAACAGGGCCATGGCCTTGGCGCTGACTTCGTCCCATTGCGTTTTGGTCATCAGTCCGGACGCCACGATGTCCTCGGCCGTCAGGGGCTCGTCGTGGCCGCCGTCGAAGGCCTTGGACGTGGGGGTGATGATCGCCTGCGGCAGGGCCTGGTTGTCGCGCAGGCCCTCGGGCAGGGAGTGGCCATACATGGTCCGCGCGCCAGCTTTGTACCGGGTCAGGATCGAGGTCGATGTTGTGCCGGCGAGGTAGCCTCGAACCACGATTTCGACCGGCAGGATCGTCACGCGCCTGGCATGGACCACATTCGGGTCGGGGTAACCGATGACGTGGTTCGGGGCGATGTCGGTGGTCGCGTCGAACCAGTAGCGGGCGAGTTGGGTCAGCACCTGGCCCTTCCAGGGGATCACCGCAAGTATCTGATCGAAAGCGGAAATCCTGTCTGACGAGATCAGAAGCCGGGTGCCGTCCGGCAAGTCATAGCAGTCGCGGACCTTGCCGAAATAGGGGTTTGGAAGCTCGGCAATCCGGGCATGCGGCAGGCTGCGGGAAAGGTCGATTTTCTGCATGGCAAGGCCCTGGTCCGGTGCCTGCTTCTTGGGGGTTTTCGTCCCTTAGTCAACCCTTGTCGCGGGACAGTTGAGGCTGCCCCGCATCTCGCCGCTGTCGCCCTGCAGAGTGGTTTCCCGCAATCTGCAGCCGGTCACGCGAGGGATCAGTTCGATCATCGTCGCCCGGATTTGCTGATGGTCGCCGCGACGGGCGTAACCAAGGCGGATGACCTCTACCCTCTCTCCCTTCTGGAAGACCGTGTAGTCCCGCCCGTTAAGGGTAACGTCGGTGCGGGTCGCGCCGAAGAACTCGGGGGCCGGAGAAGCACCACAGGCGGAGAGAAAGGCAAGCAGGATCAGTGGGCTGAGCTGTTTCATTGGCTCAGGATGGCAGAGGTTGGTTAACGGGGTGTTAAGCGTCTCTCTTCGGTCTTGCTGGCGTCTTTCTTCCGAAAGCGTCCGGTCTGACCGCTATCCGTTCCATCGCCGAGGCGACAGGTCATCGACCTTGGTGATCTTGTAGTCCGTGATACGGGCGAGGGTGTCGACGTGCCATGCGGAGACCCATTCTGCGTCAAGTGCCCAGTCTGCGAAGGGCGCCTAGCCCCGCCAACGCCCTTTGAGACACAAAAAAGGCCCCAATCGGGGCCATTGGACGGATTGAGCGTTTGAAAGTGGCGGAGGGGATGGGTCTGACGTCCAACCTTCTCCACTATTCAACTCATTCATTTAAATTGGAACCGAGCCAGCTTCACCAAGCGGGCTTCCCCGCAGCTACCTCCGACGAACGGAATTTCCACCTGCGAGAATGCGATTGATCAAGGCTGCGACAGCGCCGTGAAGTTCGGCCTTGCCATCCTCGCCGGGGTCGTTCGAGTGGGCCGCAGCCGCATCACGGAGTATGCCGACGATTTCGCGTTCGGGCAGGATGTTGCGATCGTTCAGCGCCAGCAGCAGCGACTCGCAGATCGCCAGGGCTGCTGTTCCAGACACGTCGGCAATTTCAGGCATTTGGCTGACCTCTCTGGGCTGGTGCTGGCACTGGCGGAAGGCCCTCGCATCCAACCCCAATCCAGTTTCGCAGAACTGTGGTATCATGACCTGATGCAGATCATTGTTTACGACCTTTCTGGCAAATACTCTCGGTTGTCGTCCTCGATGTCCGTATCGGGAACAAGATGCATGCCATCAAGGGAACGCCCGAATTGACAGCCGTGCACAGCCCGTTCGCCCGCAAGCTCGGCACCTTCGTCGCGCTGTCTGACAATGAGATGTCCGCGCTCGAAAGGCTGCACAGCCGGCGCAGAGTCTTCCCCGCCGGACGGGACATGGTCCATGAAGGGCAGGTAAATCAATCGGCCTATATGCTGGCGTCGGGCTGGGTTTGTTCGTACAAGATTCTGCCGGGCGGCGCGCGACAGATCGTTGATTTCCAGATCCCCGGCGATTTTCTGGGTCTGCGGTCCGTGCTGTTCCGCACCGCGGATCACAACATCGAACCAGTTACCAAGGTCGAGGCGTCCGAAGTGCTGGCCAGTGACCTTCTGGAGACGTTCAACAACACGCCGCGCTTGGCGACGGCAGTCCTCTGGGCCGCATCGCGGGACGAGGCGATGGTGGTCGAGCATTTGGTGAACATCGGGCGGCGAGATGCAAAGGAACGCACCGCGCATTTTCTACTGGAGCTCGGCGCAAGACTAACACTGGTGGGCCTCGGGTCCAATCTGGGTTATGCTTGCCCTCTGTCTCAGTTCGTGCTGGCAGACGCGCTAGGGCTGAGTGCCGTTCACGTGAACCGGGTCCTTCGTGAACTGCGTGAGGCTGGCCTTGTCACTTTTCGGCATGGGCAGGTCGAGATCCATGATTTCGAAAGATTGGTGCAGCTGGCGGATTTCGACAGAGCCTACCTCGATCACGACGGTCCGTTGCTGAAGTGACCGGCGGGCGCATACCCGGCGGGCGATCCCCCTCCCGCCGCCGTCACGGCGTTCCGGCATCCTCGGGGAAGCGGGCATCGAGGGCGTCGTAAGCGGCAGGGGTCATCCCGGGCAGTTCCATGACGAAGGCCGTGATGTCCCGGATCTCCCCGTCGGAGAGCGACGGCCCCCAGGCGGGCATGCCGGTGAAGCGGATGCCGTTCTTGGTCACCCAGAACAGCTCGGCCGCGCTCATGTCATCGGCTCCGGGCCCGAAGCGCGGGGCCTGGGGGTTGAAGCCCAGGGCCATCGGCTGGGGCGTCCGGCCCACGGGCGTGTGGCTGGACTTGCCCGTCTTTTGTGGAGAGCGTTTAGCTCACTTCCCGGGCCTTTCGCTCGAATGCGATGGGGCTTTGGAAGCCGAGCGATGAATGCCGCCTGACGGGGTTATAGAACCCGTCGATGTATCTGGCGACGGCGTTTTCGGCCTGCTGGCGGGATTGCCATGCGACCGGCCAGATCAGCTCGGACTTGATGGTCTTGAAGAACGTTTCCACCATCGAGTTGTCGTAGCAGTTCCCGCGCCCGCTCATCGAGATCAGGATGCCGCGTTTGCGGAGAAGCGCCTGATAGTTGACAGAGCAATATTGCGATCCCCGGTCGGAATGGTGAACCAGCCCTGGCGCAGGATTGCGAGCCACGAGCGCACGGCGCAGTGCTTCGACTGCCAGGTCGCGCTTCAGACGATCGCTCGTGGCCCAGCCGACGACGCGCCGGGAGAAGAGGTCGATGACCACGGCGAGGTAGAGCCAGCCCTCTGCCGTCCAGATGTAGGAGATGTCCGTCCCCCACTTCCTGTCCGGACCGTCCGCCGTGAAGTCCTGCGCCACGAGGTTCGGGGCGACGGGCCAGGCATGTTCGCTGTCCGTCGTCCGCTTGAACCGCCGCTTCTGCCGCGCGATCAACTGGTTCTCGCGCATCAGCCGCGCCGTGCGATGCCGCCCGATCTCGTGCCCTTCATCGACGAGGTCGCGGTGCATGCGGGGACTCCCGTAGGTGCCGTTCGACAGCGCGAAGGCCGTCCGGATATGCGCCAGATAGACCATGTCCTGCCGCTGGCGGTGACAGGCAGGTCGTTCCTGCCAGGCGAAGAAACCGCTCTGGCTGACTCCGAGGACATGACACATCCGGCTGATCGGGAAGCTGGCCTTCTCCGCTTCGATGAAGCCGAAGGTCATCGACTTCCCTCTTTCGCGAAGAAGGCCGCGGCTTTTTTTAAGATATCGCGCTCCTGCTTCAGGACCGCATTCTCTCGCCGCAGCCGCTTCAACTCAGCATGCAGATCGACGGGTGCCTCACTCGGCTCGCGGACATCACGCTCTTGGCTCAGCCACCGCGTCAGCGTTGATAGCCCGATGCCCAGATCCTCCGCGATCTCCCGCCGGGCTTTGTTGCGCAAATCGTTTGATGGGCGGAGTTCCCCTTTCCCCGGACAGACCTATGCTGCGCGCTGCGTGAGCGGCGTTCCGAGGGCAGTGAAGCGGTTCAGGATGACTGCCCTGATCTGAAGCTCGGCGACCTGGCGGTCGAAGT
>FWPV01001778.1_pt1 | contig 56650 bp, 50 predicted proteins | sample 2228371 | NCBI WGS metagenome assembly FWPV01 (sample SAMEA103939776, study PRJEB20133) | metagenome
TTTAATTTATATAAAAGGGGATAGAGTTTTATCTATCCCCTTTTCAGAATGAAATAATAATTTTTCTTCATTATCTTGATTAAATGGTTTAATTATGAGGATTTCTAAAATTATAATTTTATTAATTAGTTTATTAATTTCATCCTGTTCTTTACATTCAGTGTCAGAACCTCTAAAAGAATTTAATTTCATAGAGAATGTTCCGTTTTTCCCTCAGGAAGAATATCAGTGTGGCCCTGCATCTCTTGCAGGAGTCTTGAATTATAATGGTTTAAATATATCACCTGAGGAAATTGCAAGAGAAATATACAGTAAATCTGTAAGAGGTACGCTGACAATTGATATGGCTCTTTTTGCAGAAAAAAAAGGTTTTTCGGTCAGTCAATATAGTGGAAGTTTAAACGATATTAGGAAAAATATTGACAGTAAAATTCCTGTTATTGTTATGATAGACACAGGCATATTTTTTGTGCAACAGAATCACTTTATGGTTATTACAGGGTATAATGAAGATGGTATTGTCGCGAATTCGGGCAGAGAGAAAAGTAAGTTTATCCCTGAAAAGAAGTTTCTAAGTATGTGGGAAAAAACTAATTTCTGGACACTGAAAATTATATCCAATGAATATAGAAATTATTTATAGTTTCAAAAAACATATTCCCTGCAATTTTATAACTGTATTTTTTTTATTAATTTCAGGAATCTTATTGATATCCTGTTCTCTTCCTCGATTCCTTGTTCTTGATGATCCATTATCTCCTGAAGAGCATTTAAATTTAGGAGTTACATACGAAAAAAAAGGTGAAAATGAAAATGCTCTCAAAGAATATGAATCTGCTTCAAAAAAGCTTCCAGTCGCATATCTTTATATGGGTAATGTCTATTTTCAAAAACATAATTATGAAAAAGCTGAATATTATTATAAAAAAGCGATAAAAAAAGACCCTGCTAATTCTGATGCCTATAATAATCTTGCATGGATGTATTTTTTAAATAATGAAAAACTGGATGAAGCAGAAAAACTTGTATTAAAAGCAATAGAGTTAAATCCTTCAAAAATACAGTTATATATGGATACACTTAATAAGATACAGGAATCAAAGAGACAGAAGAAAATTCAGGAATTCCATTAACAAGTTGCTGAAGTTATAGGATATTTCGAGAAATGGTATAATTTACTGAAATGATTGCAAATACAAATTATCAAATACTCGTTGTAGATGACGATCCATCTGTACTTGGATTTATCTCTCTTATTTTGAAGAGAAAAGGATACGTGGTTAATGCTTTCGAAAAAGCAGAAGAGGCGCTCAATATACTTCAGAAAGAAAATTTTGATGCTGTCCTGACAGATGTAAAAATGCCCGGAATATCAGGTATAGAATTTCTTGGAAAAATACACGAAATTAATCGTGATATACCGGTAATACTGATGACAGCTTATGCTGATCTGGATATAACTGTTGAAGCTATTAAAAAAGGGGTTTTTGATTTTATAATCAAGCCTTATCAGCCTGAACAGATTTTTCATGCTGTTGAAAAAGCGGTGAAATACAAAAGGTTTATCGAAATGGAGAAAGATTACAGGCATCTGCTTGAAGAATTTAACAGGGAAATAGAAGCTTTGATTACCGAGAGAACAATGAATTTAATGGCAATGACAGTTGCTGATAAAGTTAGGAATCCCGCTATTGTTATTGGGAGAATTGCAAAAAAATTATCCGAAAAAAATAATATTTCTCCTGATATTTCAGAGAATCTTAAATGTATTATTGAGGAAACCGAAAAACTTGATAATATAGTAAAGGATTTCCATGAAATGTTGAAAAGTAAAAAATCAAAATTTGCATATGAAGATTTGAATGAAATTGTAAGAGTAGCGATTCAACCTGCTGAAAACAAGAATATAAAATTTAAAATAGAAATATCTGAACAACCTTTAAGAATTAATATGGAGAAGAATCTCATAAGGATAGCTATAATTTTATTGGTTAAGAATGCAATAGAAGCAATTCATGATGAAGGCGAAATTTCAATAAAAACATATCAGGATGATGATAAGGTTTTTCTTGAGATTGCTGATAATGGTGAGGGCATACCCAATGAATTTATAGATAAAATTTTTAACCCTTTTTTCAGCACAAAGAAGCAGGGGTTTGGAATGGGACTTCCACTTGTAAAACAGATTGTTGATGAGCATCTTGGAGAGATAAGTGTTAAAAGCGAATTAAATAAAGGTTCAAAATTTATATTATCTTTTCCTTTAAGATGGAAAGAATAGCGTAATCTTATGAAAAAGTTAGAATATTCTGATAATAAAGAAAAGCATGACCTTAAATCATTTTCTGTAAAAGAAATAGGAGCTTTTGTTGAAAAATCAGGATTACCATCATATAGAGCTAATCAACTCGTTCACTGGATTTATGAACGTATGGCGCTCTCGATTAATGATATAACAGAGTTTCCGAAAGAATTAAGAACAGGGCTTAATGAAATTGCATATATCAGCAATATAGAGATAATAAAGAAATTAATATCAACTGATGGTACCACCAAGTTTTTATTCGGATTGGAAGATAGCCTAACAATTGAAAGTGTTCTGATTCCTGACGATGACAGACTTACTCTATGTGTTTCTTCGCAGGTAGGTTGTGCTGTTGGATGCAAGTTCTGTCTTACGGGAAAAGGTGGCTTTAAGAGAAATTTAGAAGCTCATGAAATTGTTGATCAGGTAATTGCTGTAAACAGATATTTAAAAGATAAAAAAATAACTAACATTGTTTTTATGGGTATGGGAGAACCTTTACTTAACCTTAATAATGTTGTAGAAGCTTTGTGGAGAATTATAGAACTTATTGGCATATCAAAAAGGAAGATAACTGTTTCAACATCAGGTATTGTCCCGAATATATTATTATTTCAAAAAAAAGCTCCTGAAGTTAATCTTGCCATATCTCTTAATGCGCCATCAGATGAGATAAGGAATAAAATAATGCCTGTAAATAAGAAGTATCCGATTGAAACTTTAATAAATGCGTGCAGAAAATATCCTCTTAACCCGGGTAGAAAACTTACTTTTGAATATGTGATGATTGATGGAATAAATGATTCTTTAAGAGATGCAAAAAAATTAGTCCAACTTCTTAAAGGTATAAGGTGTAATTTAAATTTAATACCCTATAATCCTTTTCCTGGAAATTCATTCAAAAGACCTTCTGATGAAAAGATTCTCGCATTTCAAAAAATGTTATTTCATAAAAACAGAAGAGCTATAATACGGGAAAGCAGAGGGCAGGATATTCTTGCTGCCTGTGGACAACTACAGGCAACTAATTAATCTGAATTTCTTTTAGTTCTGCCACAACATTTCCAACTGGAATTTTTGTTTCGATTCTTACCGGTATTTTTCTTACATCATCAGTTAGCCATATATAAATATCACCGGTCTTTTTGAATAAGCCTTCTGATTTTAGTATGGGCTTAATCAGTAGAGTCGTTATTTCTCCCATGGCCGGGTTTTGAATATTTTCTCTTTTAAGAATATCAACTTCGGTTCTAAAAAATTTATTGCTGTCAAATATATCTATGTAATATTGTTTTGATACATCAAGCTGATGTGTTCTTAAATAGAAAAAACCCGAAAGTATATCCCAGATAGTGCCATCTGGTAATTTATGCTCTTTACTTTTTCCTTTAATATAATTGATAAATGTTACTTTACCTGATTTAATATCAAACACTGTTTCCTTATCACTTATATGACTTCCTTCTTTTGTTTTCAGCCTTAATTTGAAAGGGTATCCATTTGTAATAATGCATTCGGCAAAATCTTCGACTCTGTAAAAAGCTGAGATGAATGGAGAAGAATGTACTGTTGAAGTTATTTTGAGTATGCCGTTTTTATTTTCAGATTCTAAGACCGCATTGCCTGCAAATATACCATACCAGTAAATATCATAAGAAAGTTTTTCCTTTGTAAACATTTCAAAATTAGCAGGGTTTATATTAGCAGAAGAATTATTGTTAATAGAATCTGCAGGAGAAGGGTTTTCCTGATCATGTAAACTATCACTGGTTTTTTTGATTTCAGAATCAGTAGATGCCAATTTATTGTTTTCTGTATCAATATTATTGGCATCGTCATTTTCTTCTTTATTATTGTTTTGAATTTTATCGGGTTCCTGATTCACAGTTGTACTGGAATTGGTAGATTTTCTTATTATTTTTGAATCCGAACCTTTGATAATTACATTTATAACATTTTCGTTCTGGAGATTGAGAAAAGGTAATCCTTTAATTTCAGAAAGCCCGAACAATAGAGTAATATGGACTAAAAAAGAAATTATAATCCAGAAACCTAAAACTGTAAAAAATTTTTTCTGAATTTGCATAATGTATTATTATATACTATGTTTTATGTAATTATAAAACTATAATAAATTGCTAAACGTGGATAACGGAGACATTACTCAACAATTTATTCAACTCGGTATTTTATCTGAACTTTATAGCTTTTAGCTTTTTTATTGAAAACTTTTACAATACTAATAATGAAAAAAGGAGGCAAAGATGAAAAAGAAAGATCTTATAGAAATGTTAAAAAAGGATATGAAAGATGAACATGCTGCTATTATTCGTTACCTTGTTCATGGCTGGATGGAAGGTGAAGATACACCTATTGGAGCAAGCCTTATCTCACGTTCAAGAGAAGAGATGTGGCATATGCACTGGCTTGGAATGATCATTTGTAAATTGGGAGGAACACCTGATTTCAATCCGGCTCCTTATCCTTATGACCCTACAAATCGTTCCACTATTTTTAAGTCATATGTTGAATATGAAGAAAAGCTCATTCCTCACTATAATTCTGAAGCTGAAATGGTAACTGACCCTCATATAAAACGAGTATTACAGAGGGAAGCATGGGAGTCTGCTATACATGCAAGAAAATTTCAGAGAATACATGATAAACTCAGTCCTGAAATGGCAGCTTCAGCTCCAGGTGCAGAGATGGAACTTCCCGGCGAATTTATAGTAATGCTTCAAAAAGAGGTAACTTCTAAATACAATGAGATGCTTCTGCATATATATGCATCCTGGAAATTTCAAAAGAATGCTCTGGCAGGCTGGACCCTGATGGATCAGGCAATGGAAAAAATGAAACAGATAGCCCATTTTGCTGAAGACATAGGCAGTAACGGAATCCCACCTGTATTTAAACCATCAAAAATAGAAATTGGAAAAACATACAAGGAAACCCTCAAGAAAGCAACTGACTCTGTTTTAAAATCATTTAGAAGACATCTTAAACTTACCAGGGATCCTGAATTTAGCAAGCATGGTGGAATGGTAATAAACCTTGACCTGACTTTACAACAGGAAAAATATCAGATTGAAGAACTTGGGGATATGATTAAAAATTAGTACTTAATATTCTATATAAAAAATGGAGGATGTGACTGATGTTATCGAACAGGGCGCAGAAAATTAAGCCTTCTCCCACTCTTGCGATGGATGCAAAAGCAAAAGCAATGAAAGCTCAGGGTATTGATGTTGTGAATTTTGGGGTGGGTGAACCTGATTTTGATACACCTGAAAATATTAAAGAAGCTGCCATCAAAGCAATAAAAGAAGGTTTTACAAAATATACACCTGTCGGTGGTATTGATATATTGAAGGATGCTGTAATAGAGAAATTCAAAAAGGATAACGGGCTTGATTACACAAGAGAGGAAATTATTATATCATGCGGGGCAAAGCACAGTCTTTATAATATAAATCAGGCTATTTTAAGTCCAGGGGACGAGGTTTTGATTCCATCTCCATACTGGGTATCTTATCCTGATCAGGCTCTATTGAATGATGCTGTGCCTGTTTTTGTAAAAACCTATGAAAAAGATTCTTTCATGTTAAGGACAGAAAGTCTGAAAGAACATATTACTCCTAAAACAAAACTGCTGATTCTGAATTCTCCATCAAATCCAACCGGGTTAACATATGACCCCAAAACTCTCGAAGGGATCGCTGAGATAATCTTAAGACATAATATGTATGTAATTTCAGATGAAATCTATGAAAAACTGACTTATGACGGAGTGAAACATGTAAGCATAGCTTCACTTGGAAAAGAAATAAAACAAAGAACTATTGTAGTTAATGGTTTATCGAAATCCTATGCAATGACAGGATGGAGAATAGGATATGCAGCAGGACCTAAAGATATTATCAAAGCAATGACCAATATTCAGAGTCAATCAACATCAAATCCAACATCTATAGCTCAAAAAGCTGCTGTCGAAGCTCTTAGAGGTCCACAGGATTTCATAAGAACAATGCTCGAGGAATTTGATAAAAGGAGGAAGTTTCTTGTGGATTCCCTGAATAAAATAAATGGCATAAGTTGTTTGAAACCAACAGGTGCTTTTTATGCCTTCCCGAATACATCAGCACTCTACGGGAAACAACATGATGGAAAAACAATAAATTCATCTTCAGACTTTGCGATGTATCTTCTTGAAGAAGCAAAAGTAGCACTTGTGCATGGAGCAGCATTCGGGGATGACAGTTATGTAAGACTGTCATATGCTACTTCCATTGATATGATAAAAAAGGGCGTTGAGAGGATAGCAGAAGCAATTCAAAAGCTTAAGTAAAGATAAAATATCATGCATGATGAAAAAGCATTTCATTCAGGTTATGTAGCAATAATTGGTCGCCCAAATGTAGGTAAATCAACATTTCTTAATACTATTCTTGGCGAAAAAATATCGATTGTTACAAGTAAGGCCCAGACCACGAGAAACAGAATACTGGGCATTAAGAATTTACCCGATGCTCAGATAATTTTTATGGATACGCCCGGTATTCACAAACCAATGCACAAACTTGGCGAAACAATGGTAAAGAGTGCTACAGAAGCATTGGAGGAAGTTGATATAATCCTTTTTATGTCAGAACCTTCTGAGCCTAAAAAAGGTGACAGGATGATTATTGATCTTCTCGGTAAAACAAATAAGCCAGTGTTTCTTATAATAAATAAGATCGATACTGTCAAAAAAAATGAATTATTACCAATAATAAATACTTTCAGTGAGCTTTATCAATTTGCTGAAATCATACCTGTTTCTGCTTTAAAAAAAGATGGTACTGACCTTGTTCTTGAAAAAATTGTAAAATATATTCCTCAAGGTCCAAAATTTTATCCTGATGATGTTATAACAGATCAGATAGAGCGTTTTATTGCATCAGAAATTGTCCGTGAAAAACTAATAGAACTTACAGAAGAAGAAGTTCCACATTCTATTGCTGTTGAGGTAAATAAATGGGAAGAAAGAAAAGATGGTCTAATCTCTATTAGATGTAATATTTATGTTGAAAGAGAAAGCCAAAAGGCTATAATAATAGGTAAGGATGGTGCAAAACTCAAAGAAGCAGGCAGTCGCGCACGTCAGGACATGGAAAGGTTGTTTAATACGAAAGTATTTCTTGAGCTATGGGTAAAAGTAAAGAAAAACTGGAGAAATGATCTTAAAATTCTAAGAGAATTAGGGTATAAATAGATGCTTATACAGATGAAAGTTGAAGGGATGTTATTTGATCCCCGCAGCAATATGTATATACTTTTGCTGAAAGAGATAGATGGAAATAAAACTTTACCTATATGGATAGGTAAACCCGAAGCTGACTCAATTGCTCTTGCGCTCGGGAAAGTAGAAACACCAAGACCTTTGACACATGATCTTATAAAGAACATTATTGATACTTTAAAAATAAAAATTACAAAAATTATTGTTACAGAAATTCAGGACAATACATACTATGCCTTACTCTGCATTTATGATGGTAACAGTGAAAAATATGTTGATTCAAGACCAAGTGATGCTGTTGCTGTTGCATTAAGAGTAAATGCTGCAATATTTGTTGAGGAAAGCATTCTCGAACAAAAAAGCTCATCTGATGAATTGGGTGAATGGTTGAAAAATCTCAAACCTGAAGATTTCGGTAATATTATGTAATGCTGACAAGAACAGAAGGTATTGTATTAAAGACCATACCTTATGGAGAAGCAGACCTTATTGTAAGTTATTTAACACCTGATTTTGGTTTGCTTAAAACTTTTGCAAAAAGCCCAAGAAAAATAAAAAGCCGTTTCGGAAGTAGCTTAGAACCATTAACATATTCGAAAATATCTTTCTGGGGCAGGGAACATGCTTCGCTTCCAAGATTAACTCAATCCGATATTATCCACTCATTTTATCTTTTACGTGAAAGGATGGATTATTTCTTCAAGGTACTTGAAATTGTAGAGATAACTGTTAATTTTATACAGGAAATGGATGCAAATAAAAAAATATTTTTATTGTTTCTTGATACACTTAAATTAATAGAAGAAGATTATAAAAATATTAAAAACTATTCCAATAAAGAAAATGGTTTTAAGACTTCTGATATAGATCTTTTAGTAAATAATTACAAAGTGAAATTTCTCAAATTATCGGGCTTTGCACCAAAGATAGATTCCTGTGGTAGATGTGGTGGTAGCAGTAGTAATTTTTATATCTCACAGGGTTCTGTATTATGCGAAGCCTGTGTAAAGGAATCCTCTGTTTTAGCATCAGATGGCTTACCATCTGTAATAAGACTATCGCTACCTGTAATGAAATTTTATAATACACTGATGATATGGGATACCTCGAAAATAACAAGGATTAAGCCATCAAAGAATCTTCTTGAAGAGCTTTCTAATATTCTCAATCTTCACATAAAATATATTATTTCGAAACCACTGAAAGCAAAAATTTAGCATTATTATTCGGGTTGAAGTAATAGAAGATAATTTTTAGTTAAATAATTGCTTGAAAATAATAATTTTTTAAGATAATATTCTTTATTAAATATTATGAATAACTTTTTTAATCCAAAATCAATTGCTGTAGTTGGAGCTTCGAGAACTCCGGGAAAAGTTGGATATGACATACTGAAAAATTTGATTCAATACGAATTCGAAGGAGCAATCTATCCAATTAATCCAGGTGCTGATAATATTCTTGGGAAAAAAGCTTATTCTTCACTTCTTGATGTTCCTGATAATATAGATCTTGCTGTTATAGTTGTCCCACCTAAATCTGTTCTTGAAGTAATAAATCAATGTGGAGCAAAACATATAGATTCGGCGATTATTATTACAGCAGGCTTTAGAGAAAGCGGAATCGAAGGATTGAAGCTTGAAACAGAAATTGTTAATAAAGCTAAAGAACTCGGGATAAGGTTCATAGGGCCGAATTGTCTTGGGGTTATTGATACCCATTCAAAGATGAATGCTTCTTTTGCTGCCGGAATGCCTGCAAAAGGAAGTATAGGCTTCTTTTCTCAGTCAGGTGCATTATGCCTTGCTGTTCTTGATAGGGCTTTGCCTGATGAAATAGGTTTTTCAAAGTTTATAAGCATGGGGAATAAATCTGATATATCAGATATAGATATAATGCTTGCTCTTTCAGAAGATGAAAATACAAAAGTAATACTTGGTTATATAGAAGGCATAAGTGATGGCAGAAGCTTTATGGAAGTTGCTGCAAAAGTTTCTAAGAGAAAGCCAGTAATTATTTTGAAATCAGGTGTTACAAGTTCGGGAGCAAAGGCAGCATCATCGCATACCGGAGCATTAGCAGGAAGAGAAGCGGCTTTTGATGCTGCATTTAAACAATGCGGGATTATAAGAGTACATACTATCAATGATCTTTTTAATTATGCTCTTGCTTTTGCAAATCAGCCGCTACCAAAGGGACCTGATATGGCGATAATAACGAATTCAGGAGGCCCCGGTATTCTTGCTGCAGATGCATGTGATAAAGCTGGATTGCAACTGATTCCTCTTCATAAAGAGCTTGTTGATGAATTGAGAACCTTTCTTCCTCCTGTCGCTTCATTCTATAATCCCATTGACATATTGGGAGATTCAGGGGCTGAAAGGTATGAAAAGGCATTGAATACAGTTTTGAAAGATGAAAGAATTAACGGGGTCTTGATATTGCTTACTCCGACTGCGACTGTAAATGTTGAAGAGACTTCTCTTGCAATTTCGAATATTGCCAAGTCAACAGATAGACCTTTGTTGACTTCCTTTATGGGTAAGAAGAGCATAGAATCAGGAGCAAAAACTCTACTGAGAAGTGGTGTGCCGAATTACAATTATCCTGAAGAAGCAGTATCTGCAATAAATGCGATGTATCGTTATCATTTATGGATCAACAGACCTGAAAAAAAATATCAGTCATTTGAAGGGTTAAAAGATAAAGCACAGGCTATTTTTAATAATGCAAAAAATGAAAACAGAGATCGTCTGACCGAACTCGAGGTTCATGATGTCCTGAATGCTTATGGATTCAATATGCCAAGAAGCCTGTTTGCAAGAACATCTGAAGAGGCTGTTGCTGCTGCAAAAGGTATCGGTTATCCTGTTGTAATGAAGATTATTTCGCCCCAGATTATACATAAAAGTGATATTGGTGGTGTTAAAGTAAATTTGAAAAATAAAAAAGAAGTTGAGAATGCTTTTTTTGATATAACTACAAAAGTAAAAAATATAATGCCTCATGCACATATTTATGGAGTTCTAATACAGGAAATGGTTCCTTCAGGAAAAGAAGTTATTATGGGTATAACAAAAGATCCCCAATTCGGACATATGATAATGTTTGGACTCGGTGGAATATATGTTGAAGTCTTAAAAGATGTATCATTTCGTATTGTTCCTGTGAGTCAGGAAGATGCTTATGAAATGATACGAGAAACAAAGACTTTTCCGTTGCTTCGGGGTGTTCGTGGTGAAGCTGAAGCAGATATTGAGGCAATTGAAAGATCTATATTAATATTGTCGCAAATGGCTATTGATTTTCCGCAAATAATAGAAGCAGATATTAATCCACTCCTTGTTAGAAAAAGAGGAGAGGGAGTGGTTGCTATAGATGCACGTTTTGCTATAGGAGGTGATTGAAATGGTTGCAATATATGTTGGCTCAACAGCAGGATATACCGGAAAAACACTGGTTTCAATGGGACTGGGAAGCAGATTCCAGAGTGATGGATTTAAAGTTGGTTATTTTAAGCCCGTTGGAATATTGCCTGTGAAAATTGATGATATATTAACAGACAACGATGCATGGCGTGTTTATCGTGGCTTGAATTTGACAGACGCTTTAACAGATTTATGTCCTGTTGTTCTCACTCAGGAATTACTTGTAAAGTCTTATTTAAAAGATGTAAAAGGGCTGATGAAAAGAATCGAGAGTTCTTTTAAAAGGATTTCAGTAAATAAAGATATTGTAATTATTGGTGGTTATGGAAGTATTTATACCGGTAGTTTTCTTGATCTTCAGGGATTGAAAGTAATTAAGAAACTCGATGCAAAAGTAGTAATTGTTGTGAAATATGAAGGTGAATATATTGCAGATTATGTTTTACAGGCAAAAAGAGATTTGAAAGAAAGATTTCTCGGCGTAATATTGAACAAGATTACCCCTGAATATCATAAGAGCGTTGAAGAATATGTTGAGCCTTTCTTTAAGAGAAAAGGTATAGATATTCTTGGAAAAGTGCCTCATGACTCAATCGTTGGTTCTATCACGGTTGAAGAATTAAACGAAATGCTTGGTGGTAAAGTTCTGTCATGTCATCACTGTCTCGGTAATCTGGTTGAACATTTTCTTATTGGAGCCATGCAGGTTGATAAAGCAATCGAGTATTTCAAAAAAACGAGAAATAATGCTGTAATTGTCGGAGGAGATAGGGCAGATATTCAGCTATCTGCGATGGAATCGGGTTCAGTATGTTTAATATTAACAGGAGATCTGTATCCAAGCGAAATAATAATATCGCGAGCCGAGCAAAAAAACATACCTATAATTGTTGTACGTGAAGATACTTACAGTATTGCTAAGAAACTCGAAAAACTTTCTGTCAGGTTACGTTTAAGAGATAAGGCAAAAGTTGAAAGGGGAATGAAATTAATATCCGAAAATGTGAATTTCGATCTTATATACAGAAAAATAGGGCTTGGAAAATAAAAATACTAAAGTAAAAATAAAATCCGCGCTCTTTACTTAACCTGAACCTTCTGCTTACGTCTAAGACTTGTTGCCAGGTCTAAAGATTTTGTTTATAATATTAAGCCATTATTACTTATATCTGAAATAAAATGATTTCCGTAAAGAAAATTTTGAGCAAAGGCTCAGTTAGTCGGGTTAATGTTTTATAGAAAACTGTCCCCATTTCATTGAAAAAATTTTCTTGACTTTGCAATACTATTTATTATATAAATTCGCATGGAAATTTCATTGAATCTCAATGAATTTTATTGTCCTAACGAAGAGTGTCAAGATCATGGCAAAAAAGGCCGTGGAAATATCATTCTGTGTAACAGATACGGAAAAGATGGTAGAAGACTTTTAAGATGCAGAACCTGTAATTACAGATTTTCTGAAAGGTATAGTTCAATTTTCTTCGGACTTCATACAAAAGAATCAAAAATAAAAGAAGTAATAAATTACTTAATTGAAGGAATGAGCTTCAGAGAAGCTGCAAATGCTTCTGAACTTGACAAAGACACTGTTCAGAGAATCTGGAAAAGGTTTGTTATGACATGTGAAGAATCGGTAGATAGTTTACTCAAGGAATTTAATATAAAACTGGAGGATCTCATAATGCTTCTCTATAAAAGAATACAGACGAGGGTAAAGTAGAATGGGAAAAATAAAAGTAGCTATTGCTGGTGTTGGTAATTGTGCGAGTTCATTAATTCAGGGTGTTGCATATTATAGCAAAATGGGAAAAAATGACCCTGACAGATCATTAGGACTTATGCATTATAACCTGGGAGGTTATGTTCCTGAAGACATCGAATTTGTGGCAGCATTTGATATTGATGTTCGAAAAGTAGGAATGTCTGTTAGCAAAGCAATATTTTCAGAGCCAAATTGTACAAAGGTTATAACAAAAGATATTCCTGAAATAACAGTCCCTGTTATGATGGGGAATGTACTTGATGGCGTATCACCTCATATGAATGATTATCCTGAAAATAGAAGATTTATAGTCGCAAAAAAGAAACCCTGTAATGTACCAAAAGTTTTAAAGGAAAGTGGCGCAGATATTCTTATAAGCTACTTGCCGGTTGGCTCTGAAAAAGCAACCGCATTCTATGCAGAAGCCTGTCTAAAAACGGGTACTGGTTTTATAAATTGTGTTCCTGTTTTTATTGCATCTAATAAAGACTGGGCAAAACGTTTTGAAAGAAAAGGCATACCAATTATTGGTGATGATATTAAAAGTCAGATAGGAGCAACAATCATTCACAGAGTTCTTACAAAACTATTCGAAGATAGAGGAGTAAAACTCGATTGTACATATCAACTTAATGTAGGTGGAAATACTGATTTTCTTAATATGTTGAACCGTACAAGACTCAAATCTAAAAAGATATCAAAAACTGAGGCTGTGCAATCACAGATGCTTTCACCTCTTTTTGACGAAAATATTCACATCGGCCCCTCAGATTATATCCCCTGGCTTAAAGACAATAAAATATGTTTTTTGAGAATGGAAGGAAGAAATTTTGGAAATATACCTGTACACCTTGAAATGAGGCTTTCTGTCGAAGATTCTCCAAATAGTGCTGGTGTAGTTATAGATGCGATTAGATGCTGCAAATTAGCAATAGATAGAGGTGTAGGAGGTGTGCTTACATCCCCTTCAGCTTATTTCATGAAACATCCTTTGATACAATATCCAGATGAACAGGCCAAAAATATGGTTGAAGATTTTATTCAGGGCAAAATAGAAAGGTAATGCTCAGTGCAAAGCTCGGACATTTCTATGATCGTCCTTTAAAGAAAATCGCAAAACATTTACCTTTCAGTCCAAATACTATTACTATTACTGGTTTTCTTCTGACAGTTATTGCAGCCTTTGTGATCCCCAAAAATCTCAAACTCGGAGGATTACTCATTATGCTTGCTGGTTTTTTTGATATGCTCGATGGAATAGTTGCAAGAGTGAATGGAAAGACAACGAAATTCGGAGCATTCCTTGATTCAGTCCTCGATAGATATTCAGATGCATTTTTGTTCCTTTCATTTTCATGGTATCTTGCAGCAAACGGAAATCATACAGGCTCATTTCTGAGTCTCGGAACACTTGTTGGAGCTTTCCTGATCAGTTATGCCCGCGCAAGAGCAGAAGGAATTGGACAGGAATGTCAGACAGGTATCATGGAAAGACCCGAAAGAATAATATTATTGATATTCGCTGCATTAACCGGATGGATTATGCCTGTATTGTGGATTATGCTGATTCTAACTCATGTTACCGTAATACAAAGAATGTATTATGTCTATAAAAATATAAAAAATTAACCAAAAAAGCGATTTAGAAGCTATCAAGCTATCAAACTGGAAAGCATACAAGCCTTTAACATGCAGCCTTTGCTCAAAAATTTATTTAGCTTGATGATTTTATTTAAAAAAGATATTATTAGTAATTCATAAAAAGTTTATGGTAAACCATCTTTAAGCGAACACTGATGTATTGAAAAATAATTTTTTTCGCAATATATGTAGTATTCTGTATTTTCAGAATTATTATGATATTTATATATGTGTTCTATTATTGCTTGTTTTATTACATCTGCATAAGCCTTCTGTCCTCTGGCATTTGGATGAAATGATTCAATTAAAGCATTCTCCGTCGGGTCGAAACTACTGATCCATGAATCCTCAGAACATATTTCATGGCCTGAAAAAGCTTCGGTAACGGATAAATAATTTATTCCAGCATTAAGTGCGGCATTTTCTATAACATAATTCAAACGGTCAGTCATATTATTTAAAAACTCCTGTTCTTCAAGCTCAATAAACCTGTTAATATCGCAGAATTCATTATAGTTTCGGTTAAAAAGATACGGATAACCTAAAACTAAAATTTGAGCATTAGGTGAAGCCTTTTTTAATTTTTTAAAAGTATTTGTTAATTTATAAATCTGATTGTCTATTGTCTTTTGAAGGCTGATTAGTTTATTTGAAAAATAATTTTGGCAATCTTTGTTAAAAAGGCAAAATGTAAGTACTTCAGCAAAATTTACATTGTTTCCACCTATTACAACTGTTATAAGTTTTGCTTTCTTAAATAAAGATTTATGTTTTTCAATCTGGTATTTCAGTAATGTTTTTGTTGTTGCACCTGAGCAAGCATAAAATTTAGGAGTAAAGTTAAAAATATTTGCTATACCATATACTTCATCAATAGAAAAAGCATTTCTTGATCTAAAACAGTTTCCAGAAGATAAAATATAATCTTTAGCTCCTAACCCCGCTGCAAAAGAATCTCCCAGAGCTATATACAGTCCTGAATTTTGAATAGAACTCTCATCAAAATTTTTTTGTTCATAACAATCATTATTAGCTAAAGATGTGTTGCAATATAACAGACTTAAAATAGTTGCAAAATAAAATATACACAAGCTAAGAATAACTCTATTCAATTAATATACTCCTTAACAAAAAGTTGTAGAAGCAGCCACAAAACGTACACTTAAATTAAGGAAGTATATCATGTTTAATTTATGAAAAGACATAATATAAGTTCCCTAATTTAGAAATTGTTTGTCCAAAAATGTAGATAACATAATGCAAATGTTTGAAAAAAAATTATTTAAGCAAAGTAGTAAACAGGGGCAGGTCAATATATTATATAAATAAAGCACCTCCCTCACTGCCGCATGCAGTTACATAATAAAATGCTCCTGGATATTCTATTCTGAGAGGTCACGCCATCGGATCATTTACAAAAAAGTTGGTAATATCATGAGGATTCGAGGGGTCAAGGAGTCAGGGATTCGAGGGAAATGCTTAAGAATTACAAAGACTTAAAAGTTTGGCAAAGGACCTATCAACTACGTTTAGATATTTGCAAAATAACAAAAGGGAAGTAAGCCTTGAACCCCTGAATCCTTGAATTCTGGAATCCTTGAATCCTTTTTAGCAACTAAATTGGAGAATAACCTAAAATTAAAGGTATCTAAAAAGAGGATATACTATCTTGTCAGAAAAGGAAAATATAGAGCCATATTCTATATTGAGAACAATAACTATTACGTTATATTGATTGCCGAGAGAGGGGTATATGATAAATGGAAATAATATCCGTTGGATTGAATAAGGATAAAGAAAAGATTCTAAAGAAACTGGCCGATTATTTCATGAGGATAAATCGGCGTTAATTAAAAAATCGTTGCTTGAGTTATATGAAAGTGCGTGGATTTGGACGAGATAAAAAAATTTGAGGCAAAGGAGCACAAAGGTAAAGTATTTTTTTACAGCAGAAGATATTTTAAAAAAATAGAAGTTATGCTTCTAGACACAACATTATTCTAACACCCGCAATTGACAAAAAATTGCAATATAAGGTATTGTTAAATATTATCTAACGCGGGGTGGAGCAGTCCGGTAGCTCGTCGGGCTCATAACCCGAAGGTCAGAGGTTCAAATCCTCTCCCCGCCACCAAACACGAACACATAATTTTAAATAGATTAAAGTCTGTTAGAGTTAAAATCTGACAGACTTTTTATTTTAATGGAAATGATCTTAGAGAATAGATAACCCGAAAAATGCCGATATTTATGAAAAGTTTATTTAACTCATTGAAAATAAATTTATTCGAAAAATATGCAAAATTCTGAATGCATTGTTGAGATAAACTGATAATAAAATTACGGGTAAGTTTAGAAGGCATAGAGAACGTTTTATTTTCGATTTGGTTATAATAATATATGCCTAAAAAATTATTAATATTTCTTACTTTTTTTTCGTTAATAACAGGTTTTTTTGGTGGTTTTCTTTACTGGACATTATCCGATCTGCCTAATATAAAGCTTCTCGAAGAATATACACCGTTTGAATCTTCAAAAGTTTACTCAAATGATGGTAAGTTACTGGCTGAATTTTACCTTGAACGAAGAACATTCATACCACATTATGAAATACCTGATATTTTGAAAAAAGCTTTTATTTCAGTTGAGGATATACGTTTTTATAATCATCCTGGAGTTGATTTGATTGGTATATTGCGTGCTCTCTGGCATGATATAAAAGCAGGAGGTGTTGTTGAAGGTGGTAGCACTATAACACAACAACTTGCCCGCATGTTATTTCTTACACCAGATAAGAGTATTAAAAGAAAGATAAAGGAAGCTGCCCTTTCTGTAAAAATTGAGAAGCAATATACAAAAGATGAAATACTCGGAATGTACTTGAACCAGGCTTATTTTGGTACAAGAGCTTATGGAATAGAAGCTGCTTCGCAAACATATTTTGGAAAATCAGTGCGTGAACTTAATCTTGCAGAAGTTGCTTTACTTGCATCATTACCAAAAGCTCCTTCTTATTATTCACCATTTAAAAACAGGGAAAAAGCACTCGAAAGAAGGGCTTTTGTACTAAAACAGATGCTTGAAAATAAATTTATTACAGAAAAAGAATATAATACAGCTCTCAAAATACCTCTACCCGATTTTCCTTTTTACAGAAAATACGAAGCTCCTTATTTTATTGAAATATTAAGGCAGAATCTTGAAGCAAAGTACGGCAATGAACTTTATACAGGCGGTTTTAAAATTATATCAACACTTGATTCAAGAATGCAGAGCATTGCGGAAGATGCTGTTAAAAATGGGGTTAAACAAATTACCCAGAGGATTCAGTCTCCTGTTGAAGTTGCCTTAATTTCTATGGATATCAGGACAGGTTTTGTAAAAGCTATGGTTGGTGGTGTTGATTTCTGGAAAAATCAATATAATAGAACAACACAGGCACTTAGGCAGCCTGGCTCTGCTTTTAAACCTTTTGTTTATATGGCAGCAATTGAAAATGGAATGACAGCAGATTCTGTAATCAACGACTCTCCTATATCATTCGCAGGAGCAAAAGCCGGTCAACGATGGATTCCAACCAACTATGATGGAAAATACTATGGAAATGTTACTCTCAGAACTGCTCTTGCAAAATCACTAAATTGTGCAACAATAAGGCTTGCTTCACATCTGGGTGTTGAAAATATTATTGAAGTTGCCCAAAGGCTTGGTATTAAAAGTAAACTTCAACCATATCTTCCCATTGCAATTGGAGCATCTGATGTTACCCTTTTTGAGCTGACAAAGGCTTATTCAACTTTTTTAAACGGTTCTCAACCAGAACCCATGTTTTATGAAAGAATATTAAACAGAAATGGAATTGTAATTGAAGAACAAAAGCCTTCTTCTGAAGAATTACTTGCAGAAGAAGATGTTGAACAGATGAAAGAATTGCTAAGGGCAGTCGTTAATGAAGGAACTGCGACAAGAGCAAGAGAGATAAAAAGAATAATTTACGGTAAGACAGGCACGACCAATAATTATACAGATGCCTGGTTTATAGGTTTTGATGATACTTTAGTTACAGGAGTATGGGTAGGCAGGGATAACCATAAACCTCTCGGACCGGGCATGACCGGTTCTCAGGCTGCTCTACCAATATGGATTGAATTTATGAAAAAAGCGCCTTTACAAATTCTTCAGGCTCAAAATCTCTCAGATCATCAATCCCTTCACCAACACCAATAAGTTTTACAGGAATTCCCAGAGTCTTATTTATTGCGAATATAATTCCACCTTTTGCAGTGCCATCAAGTTTTGTGAGAACTATCCCTGTAACATCCACAGCTTCCTTGAAATATTCTGCCTGACGCAAAGCGTTCTGTCCTGTTGTTGCATCAACTACAAGCAAGGTTTCCTGTGGAGCTTCAGGCATTGCTTTCTGAATTGATCTTTTGACCTTTTTGAGCTCTTCCATTAGATTGCTTTTAGTATGAAGTCTTCCTGCTGTATCAATAATAACAACATCTATATTTCTGCTTTTTGCTGCCATAATTGCATCAAAAGCTACAGCAGCAGGATCAGAACCTTGCTGATGTTTAACGAACTGTGTATCTGCTCTTTTTGCCCATATCTCAAGCTGTTCTATTGCTGCTGCTCTAAATGTATCACCAGCAGCAAGAAGAACTGATAGTCCCTGAGAACGAAATCTGCTCGCAAGTTTTCCAATAGTTGTAGTCTTACCAACTCCATTTACTCCAATCGCAAGTATAACAAAAGGTTTCAAGCTGTTTATTGTTAATTTAACAGGTGGACCGAGTAAATTTATCATTTCTTTTTTCAGCAGTTCTTTAACTGTTTCGACATCTGCTGCCTCACCTTTTTTTATTTTTTCCCGTAACCCGGACATTATTTCAGAAGCGGCTTTTGTCCCAACATCGGACATGATTAATGTTTCTTCGAGTTCTTCAAGTGCAGCTTCATCTATTTTCCTGCCGGTAAATATTTGTTCAACTTTTTCAACAAATGCCTGCCTTGTTTTTGTAAGCTTTTCTTTCAGTTTATCGAAAAAACCCATTTATCCTCCTGTTTGTTTTTTATTCTTATAAAAAACTCAGATACCACTACTGATAAGTTCCAGATTCTAATTGCATTATTTGGGCTAAAGCAAAGATGCTTTCAAATAATACATTTTTTACGAGAAAAATTGATTTTAACCCGCAAAAACTATTATAAGATAATAGCAGTATTTATTTTAATTTTTTATTAACATTTTATCAATCAATAGCTTTTTTAAAGGTAATTATGATAAATTTAAATTTTAAATGATATAAATGGAGGTGCTTTTTAAATGTTAAAGAAAAAGGAAAAATATGTGGTCGCAGTTGTAGGAGCTACTGGAGCTGTTGGCAATGAAATGATTAAAACACTCGAACAGAGAAAATTTCCGGTTGAGACTCTCAGACTTTTTGCGTCTGAAAGGTCTGAAGGTAAAAAACTTGAATATAAAGATACAGAAATCACAGTCGAAAAATTAGATGAAAAATCATTTGAAGGTATTGATATAGCCTTATTTTCAGCTGGTGCAGAAAGATCCAAAATATGGGCGCCTGTAGCTGCAAAATCAGGCTGTATTGTTGTTGATAATTCAAGTCAGTGGAGAATGGACCCTGAAATTCCTCTGGTCGTTCCTGAAGTAAATCCACATGATCTTAAATGGCATAAAGGAATTATAGCTAATCCAAATTGCTCAACAATTCAGATGGTGGTGGTGCTTAAACCCATACATGATGCTGTAAAGATAAAAAGAGTTGTTGTAACAACTTTTCAGGCAGTTTCAGGAACAGGTCAAAAAGCTATAGATGAACTTTTACAGCAGACAACAGATTTGTTAAATTTCAGAGATGTGAAATGTAATGTATATCCCCATCAAATTGCTTTTAATGTTCTACCCCATATAGATAAATTTCTTGAAAATGGTTACACAAAAGAAGAGATGAAGATGGTAAATGAGACCAAGAAAATTATGGGTGATAATTCAATAAAAGTTACAGCCACAACTGTGCGTGTGCCTGTTTTTAGAGGACACTCCGAGAGTCTTAACATTGAGACAGAAAAAAAGATAACTCCAAATGAGGTACGAGCAATACTTTCTACTGCTCCAGGTGTTATTGTTTATGACGCTCCTGAAAAAAATATTTATCCCCTGCCTCTTTATGTTGCTGGTAAGGATGAGACTTATGTTGGAAGAATCAGAGAGGATGAGACCATAGAAAATGGCATTAATTTGTGGATCGTTTCTGATAATCTAAGAAAAGGTGCTGCATTAAATGCAGTTCAGATTGCTGAAAAATTGATTGCAATGGCTGAATAAATCAGAAAGGAACTCAAGATATAGCGTTGCAAAAGGTTGATTATATTCTATTCGGAGATTACATCCTGCCAATGGATGAATCTCTTAGAATTATAGAAAAAGGTGCAATTTCTGTTGATAAAGGTTGTATTCTCGATATCGGGAATGAAGATGAGATATTAAAAAAATACACCTCTGACAAAATTATAAAGGTGAATGATAGCGTTATCATGCCAGGGCTTATAAATACCCATACTCATGCTGCGATGGTTTATTTCAGAGGTATTGCCGATGACCTTCCACTTAATGAATGGCTTAATAATCACATCTGGCCTGCTGAAAACAAATGGCTCAGCAAGGAATTCATTAAGGATGCCATAGAGCTTGCATGTCTTGAAATGCTCAAAGGTGGAATTACGACATTCAATGATATGTATTTCTTTAATGATTCTGCTGCTGAATCATGTAAGCGTATCGGTATGAGGGGTGTTCTTGGTTCAGGGATACTTGATTTTCCGAGTGTCTCTGCAAATACAACAGAAGAATATATTGAAAATGCGGTACAGTTCATTAATAAATGGAAGGGTGATGAACTGATAACTCCATGTATTGCACCACATGCTGTTTATACATGTGGTCCTGGAACACTCAGAAAGTCAATGGAGATTGCAGAAAAACTTGATGTGCCTGTTCATATCCATCTCTCTGAAACAGAATGGGAAGTAGGTGAGATTCTTCTAAGGTATAGAAAAAGGCCTGTCGAACATCTCGCTGGACTTGGTTTCTTGAATGAGAGACTTCTTGCTGCTCACTGCATATGGCTTCATGATAATGAAATTGAACTTCTTGCAAAAAATAAAGTGGGGGTAGCCCATTGTATGGAAAGTAATCTGAAACTCGCTTCTGGTTTTGCACCTGTTGCAACAATGCTTTCTTCAGGTATTAAGGTTACTTTTGGCACAGACGGTGCAGCAAGTAATAATGATCTGAACATATTCAGTGAAATGTCAACGACTGCCAAAGTACATAAAGCCCTGTCCAATAATCCGACTGTCCTGAATGCAAAGACAGTTGTTCTAATGGCAACGAGATGGGGTGCGGAAGTCCTTGGGCTTGGAGAAAAAGTAGGTAGTTTAGAACCAGGGAAATCTGCTGATTTAATTATCTTGAATATCAATAAACCACATTTAAAACCAATTTACAATATTTATTCTCATATTGTATATGCTGCTCTTGCATCAGATGTTGAGTTTGTTATGGTTAACGGTAAAATTGTGATTGAAGGAAGAAAACCTGTTAGAGTCGATGAGGATGAAATTCTATTTAAAGCAAAACAATGGGGAGAAAAAATCAGAGGTTAACTTATATTTCTCTTCTGCCTTCAAGTGCTTTACTGAGAGTTACTTCATCTGCAAATTCAATATCTCCGCCAATAGGTAACCCGTAAGCAATCCTTGTTACTTTTATATTATATGGTTTCAGCACTTCTCTTATATATTGAGCGGTCATTTCTCCTTTAGTATTTGGATTTGTAGCAATAATAATTTCCTGTACTGAGTCATTACGTACTCTTTCAATAAGTTCATTTATCTTTAATCTATCGGCTGTAATACCATCGATTGGTGAAAGTGCACCAAGCAATACATGATATAAGCCATTAAAGGCACCGGAACGCTCTATAACTATAATATTACTTGGCTCTTCAACAACACATACTTTGCTTGAATCTCTTGAATTATTCCTGCATATATTGCAGATTTCTTCATCAGAAATATTAAAACAATTCTTACAGAACTTTGCTTTTTCCTTGACTTCAATTATTGCATTTGCAATGCTTTTTGCTTCTTCAGAAGGCATGGAAAGAATAAAAAAGGCAAGTCGTTGAGCTGTTTTTCGCCCGATGCCAGGTAGTTTTGTAAGTTCTTTAATAAGATTTTCGATTATTCCCTGTTCCATTTTTATTTTTTTTCTTTTGGAGGATACTGCTCCAGTATTCTGACAATAATTTTATTAATATCATCATAACTCATTCCAGGATTCATTACACCAGAGGCTGCACCGCGCCAGATTAACTCTTTCTTTTTAGCATCAACAAAATCAATTATTATAGTTCCAACTTCATATTCATATGTATCAGTACCACGTCTGTAATCAATCGTATCTTTTCCGTAAGGGTAGGGCATATGACCAAAAGGATATGGTCCCACATGGTAGTAATCTCTATCCCTGTAAGCATATCCCCATTCCTGAATATCAACTCTTTTTTCTCTACCACTATGAAGTGCAATAAGTATATCAGGATTTTTATCAGTCTGCATAAGTCCTTTTGCTTCAAGCTGTCTGTTTACAGCAAGCTTTATATGTTTTAAAGTAAGCTCATTTTCAGATGTTTTTTCAGGCATGGACATCCAGTCATATTTTTTAAGAAGTGCAAAATTAACTTCCTGATCATAATCATAATAAACATCTAAGGTGGCACAGCCAGTAAGAAATACCATGAAGAAAAATAATAATAAATATTTCATAAATAAAAAATCCTCCTTTCTTAAACAATAAAATATAAAATTAGATTTTTCAAGAAGATGATTTGATATTCGAATCAAGAATTTCTTTGATATTTGTAATAAGTTCATCCGGTTTTACAGGTTTATTCATAAATTTTATCTTTTCATTTAAAGATAGTCTGTTCCTTATATGTTCCTCTGCATAACCGCTTATGAAAATGAATTTTACATCAGGATTCAATTTTTTGATTTCCTCATAAACTAAATCTCCTGTCTTTTTAGGCATAATCAAATCAGATATGACCAACGATATATTATCTTTATATTCATTATATTTATTAATAATGTCCTGCCCATCAGTTGCTTCTATAATATGATATCCTGATTCTTCAAGAATAGTTTTTAAACCTGTTCTTACCTCGGGGTCATCCTCACCAAATAATAATGTTTCACCTGTGCCATATTTAATATCAAATGCAGCTTTTTGATCATTTAAAATTTCTTTATTAACTAAAGGCAGATAGATATTAAAAGTAGTTCCTTTCCCTTCTGTGCTTGACACATCGATAAAGCCTTTATGTTCTTTTATAATTCCATATACTATCGAAAGTCCAAGTCCAGTGCCTTTGCCGATTTCTTTTGTTGTGTAGAAAGGTTCAAAAATCCTTTTTTTTGTAATCTCATTCATGCCAGTCCCTGTATCAGAAAAAGAAATTTTTAAATATTTTGGCGGATTAAATTCACCAAGAGGTCGTAAGATATTATCTATTTCTACTGGTTCTACCTTTATTACAATTTCTCCACCTGAAGGCATAGCATCTCTTGCATTTGTGGCAAGATTCATAAGTACTTGTTCAATCTGGCTTTTATCAGACATAACAATCAGAGGTTCTTGATATTTTATAACTTTTAATTTTATATCTTCTCCAATAATTCTTGAGATTAATTTGCCGAAGGCTTCTATTGTAATATTTATGTCAATGGGAACTAATTTTGTGGTCTGTTTTCTGCTGAATGTTAGCAAACTTTTTGTTAGATTTGTAGCATTCTCTGTGAGAGATAATATTTTTTCGAGATACTTGTTTAAAGGGTTATGTTTTTGCAATTTTATTTGAACAAGTGTGGTATAACTTACAATCGCACTTAAGATATTATTAAAATCATGGGCAACGCCTCCGGCAAGAAGACCAATTGCTTCCATTTTTTGAGATTGAAGGAGCTGGAATTCAAGCTTTTTTCTTTCTTCTTCGTTTTTCTTCCTTTCGGTAATATTCCTGAAAATACACTGACTTGCGATAATTTTATCTTCTGAATATCTCAGGCTTACGGTTCCTTCAACAAAAATTTTCTCGCCATTTTTGGTTATTAAACACGTTTCAAATTCTTTAACAGGGTTCCCTTTATGAATTTGCTCAAACATATTCTTACAGTGTGATTTAGAATCAGGGTGTATAACATCCATAATATTCATTTTTTGCAATTCTTCCCATTCATATCCCATAGTTTTAATCCATGAAGGGTTTACGAAAATAAATTTACCATCAGGGGATAGGCTTTGAATCATGTCATATGCATTATCTACCAATGAATGATATTTTTCCTCGCTTTCCCGTAAAGCAACCGCGGTATTTTTATGTTCAATAATTTCACTCAAAAGTGCTTGCTTTTGCTCAAAAAATCTCAGTACAAGTCTTGCAATATACCCAAATTCATCTTGTTTTTTCGATAACTCCTGAACATATTCTGGCGAGTTTTTGGCCAAGCATTCAGAAATGATTTTTAGAGGTTTACTAACCCACCTTATTAAAAAGATAGCGAGAATGAGAAGAATCGAAATAGAGAATACTACAAAAAATATAAATTGGAAAAATGAAAGACGTTGGATTTCGGAAAATATTTGTAATGTTTGAGACACTTCTATATATTTTAAGGGAGTACCATCCCATTTGTTCAAAACTTTATAAAAAATTATCTTTGAATAATTATTACTTTCCTGTTTATTATTTGCATCGTTCTGAGGAACTATTGCTAAAGAACTATTTGTAGCTTTTGAAATTTCAGAAATATATTCTTTTGTCCATAAACGTCCTACAAAAAAATAACCTCTAACTGTTGTTTTTCGTTCTATATCAGAAGTAGGATGAACTGTTGCACCATGTATTTCAATAATACCTTCTGATGTTTCTTCGAAAAAATGGGGGAACTTGTTGTTTGCAAAAAGCAACTTAAACTTATCAGAAGGTAATGGTAGATTAGAAATACTTTTCAGATTTTCTGTTTTAGTTGAATATATGAGAGAAAGGTTTGGATTGTAAACCCAGAGTATATCTGCGCGAAAGGTATTAAGAGATGTATCAAGATTGAATTTTGCCCATTTCTTATCTTTTGTTCGAATGAAATTAACCATTTCATCCCATATAGTGTAATCATATGCGAAAAATTTAAGTGGTTCACCTTTAAAATTGATTATTTTATCGAAATCTACCTGCTTAGCATACTTTATATCCTCAAAGATAAGTCCTAATCTTTTATTTTCAAAAGATTTCATGGCAATAAGGATTGCCGTGAAAATAAGGATGGTTACAATAATTAAAAAAACTAATCTGGTTTGAATATATTTAAACATCAATATTAACTTAACTTTATTTTTATTTTAACAAATAAGAGAAGAGATATTTCAATTATTTTTACAGGCTCTTTGGAATATTTTTTAAAATAATACCTTCGTTGTCTATAATTCCCTGATGAGTATATATAACTTTAAACCTGTTCTTTGTTGTATTCCTGGCAATTATTGTAAAAGGTACACGTGGGCTTCCTATTTCCCTGTGAAATGAAAACCTGTAATCAGTTAATACAGGAAATAAAAGATTGTATTTTTTGATTAGTTCGTTTACCTCTTCATAAGTATTTCCGATAGCTATCCCGATAACTTTGACTTTGTCTTTAAGCTTTTTATCGTTTTCGACATAATTATATACAGAATTTAAAACAGGATAATTTTTGGGACAACTCATACAATATGTGCTGAATAATTCAATTACTAATATATCGCACTTAAAATCTTTAAATGAGAATTTACTTCTCCCTGTCAAACCGAGATAAGAAATGTGCTCTGATGTAAGTTTGTCAGTGAAAGAAGATAATGGTAATATTTGATTCTTTTTAATAAGAATTGGTCCGACATCTGCTTTAGTATGAGCTGTAAAAAAAATCAGGGCAAAACCTGTTATAAAAGTTATTAGAAATATTTTCGTTAGTATTTTTTTATTGACTCGAATCATAAAGACATTACCCGAAAAATTTTTTAACTCAATGAGTTTATTTAGAAACGATACCATTTTTTAGCTCAAAACCATGTTTTAAAGTTTTTCAAGTTCTTTTATAAGTATTTCAAGATTAGGTCTTGAATTAATATCATGAACATCAACATAACGAATGATCCCTTTTTTATCTATAACGAACAATGCTCTTTCTGAAACACCTTCTGGACGTAATATTCCGTATTTCTTGGAAACAGCACCATGAGGGTAGAAGTCAGAAAGAACAGGAAACCAAAGGTCTCCCATTTCTTTTGTCCATGCATATAGAGTTGGAATATTATCAACAGAGATTCCAAGTAGTATTGCATTATTTTTCTCGAATAGACTTTTTGCGATATTGTATCCAGGCCACTGGTCCGAGCAAACAGGTGTCCATGCTGCCGGTACAAAAGATATAACAACATTCTTTTTGCCCCTGAATTGACTTAGAGTAATTTTTTCACCTGAGACAGAAGGAAGAGTAAAATCAGGAGCTTTCATTCCTTTTTTAAGATGGGTCTTCGTTTCAACAGGTTTTAAATTACCCGGATTGAATATTTTCCCTTTGAATTGTTCTGATGCTCCAAAAGCGCCTGAAATAGTCAATGAAACAAATAAAAATATACAAAGTAAAAAAATAAAATAAATTCTTATCGTTTTCATAAAGTTGCCTCCTTTTAAAGAATGGCTTTATTTAGTATCATATTAAGAAAATCTGATGGTTCTTGAATGCTACCTACTTTTGTATAAATTATTCTTGTGGAACCATCGGAATTTATTTTTACAACAAAAAAGTATGGTGTTCTAACCTCACCAATTGCTTTATGTATTTTGAAGTTTTCATCTATAACAAGAGGAAATTTTATATTAAATTGACTCTTAAAAAGATTTACTTCAAATTGGGTATTACCTGCCCCGATTCCCAAGATTTTGATACGATTTTTCAAATTATCGTTTTCCTGTATTTTATTGAATAATTCATTTACTGCTGGAGCTTCTTTCTGGCAGTATGGGCAATACATACTGAATATTTCTACAATTACAAGATCAGCTTTTATCTGCCCAAGCTTGAAAGATTTATTTTCTTTTATTCCAAGGTAGCTTATATCGTCTTTATTATCGGGTGATGTAATTGAAATATCAGGAAATGACTCTCCTTCTACAGGTATCTTTTCTATACCAGAAGAATATGAAACAAAAATTAAGACAAATATGGATAATAGAATAAATTTCGTTTTCTTCATAATTTAATTCCCCCTTATTTAATTTTTATATTTTTTTCTATACTAATTATATTGTCTTTCAGTTGATTTATAATGTCAAGGAATATTTTATTTATAATTTATAAATAAGTTAACCATTAAATCGCAGTCTGAATTGAAATTCTTTTTATTGTGATGTATTCTATTAACAATCAAATATTGGGAGGTTATTTTTATGGCAAAAAAGGTAAACAAAAAATATGTTTATTTCTTTGGCGCTGGTAAAGCTGATGGAAATGGGAAAATGAAGGATTTACTCGGTGGTAAAGGTGCTGGTCTTGCGGAAATGACAAATTTAAAAATTCCTGTGCCTGCAGGATTCACTATAACAACCGAGGCATGTAATGAGTATTTTAAAGCTGGAAAAAAATATCCTCCCGGCATGTGGGAACAGGTTCTCGAGAATCTAAAAAAAGTTGAAAAAGCAATGGGAATGAAATTTGGTGACCCTGTTAATCCTTTGCTGGTTTCTGTTCGTTCAGGAGCAAAATTCTCTATGCCTGGAATGATGGATACAGTCCTGAATCTTGGGCTGAATGAGACAACAATAAATGCACTTATTAAAAAGACAGGCAATGAAAGATTTGTATATGATGCATACAGAAGATTGATAACAATGTTTGGCAGCATTGTAATGGGAATTGATAGACAAAAATTTGAGAGTGCTCTTGATATGATGAAGGAGAAAAAGGGTGTAAAACTTGATACAGAACTCGATGCAGAAGATTTAAAACAACTTGTAGAAGAATTCAGGATTATTTACAAAAGATCAACAGGTGAGGATTTTCCAACAGATCCCCTTGAACAATTAAAAAAGGCTATAAATGCTGTTTTTGGTTCATGGTTTGGCGAGCGAGCTATAAAATATAGAAAGTTAAATGATATACCTGATGATCTCGGGACTGCCTGTAACATTCAATCAATGGTTTTTGGAAATCTTGGTGAAAATTCAGGCACTGGAGTTGGATTTACAAGAGACCCATCCACTGGTAAGAAACAGTTTTTTGCAGAATGTCTTATAAATGCTCAGGGTGAGGATGTTGTTGCAGGTATAAGAACACCGCTTAAGATCGAAGAATTAAAGAAAAGGCTTCCCAAGGCATATAGAGAGTTAAATGTTATCTATAAAAAACTTGAAAAACATTACCGTGATATGCTGGATATAGAGTTTACAGTTCAGGAAGGCAAACTTTATATGCTACAGACACGAGTTGGTAAAAGAACTGCAGCTGCTGCATTAAAAATAGCGATAGATATGGTTAAAGAAAAATTGATTGACAAAAAGACAGCAGTTTTGAGAATAGACCCGGAACAACTTGACCAGTTGCTTCATCCCATGATAGACCCAAAAGCTGAAGTAAAAATATTAGCTAAGGGTCTTCCTGCGTCTCCTGGAGCTGCAGTAGGTAAGGTCGTATTCACTGCAGAAGATGCGGAAAGAGCTGCTGAAAGGGGAGAAAAAGTAATTCTTGTAAGAGCAGAAACATCTCCAGAAGACATTGGAGGTATGAATGCGGCACAGGGGATACTTACAGCAAGAGGTGGTATGACATCTCATGCAGCAGTTGTTGCAAGAGGAATGGGTAAGTGTTGTGTAGCAGGCTGTGGTGCAATTAATATTAACGAAGTACAAAAATATTTTACAGTAAATGAAACTGTTATAAGAGAAGGTGATTATATTACACTCAATGGCACTACAGGAGAAGTAATACTTGGAGAAGCTCCATTGGTTACTCCTGAGCTTACCGGTGATTTTGGCACATTCATGAAATGGGTTGATGAATTCAGAAAACTTGGAGTCAGGACAAATGCTGATACTCCCCATGATTCAGAAGTTGCAAGAAAATTTGGTGCAGAAGGCATTGGTTTGTGCAGAACTGAACATATGTTTTTCGCACCTGAGAGAATCAGTGCAGTAAGAGAAATGATTCTTGCTGATGATACTGAGGGAAGAAAGAAAGCTCTTTCCAAAATACTCCCGTTTCAGAAGAGTGATTTTATTGAAATCTTTAAAGTTATGAAAGGATTGCCGGTAACAATAAGACTTCTTGACCCACCTCTGCATGAATTTCTTCCACATACTGATGAAGAGTTAAGGTCACTTGCTTCTTCTATGGAAGTTCCTTTCGAGAAGTTAAGAACGAGAAATAAGTCCCTGCAGGAATTCAATCCAATGTTAGGACATAGAGGTTGCAGGCTTGGCATAACTTATCCTGAAATATATGAAATGCAGGTCAGGGCCATTATGGAAGCTGCATGTGAGCTTGCAAAAAGCAAAATTAAGGTAATACCAGAAATAATGATACCACTTATAGCTCATGTGAAAGAATTGAAACTCATGAGGGAACTTACAATTAAAGTTGCTGAAGAGGTTCAAAAAGAATATGGTACAAAAGTAAACTATACAGTAGGAACAATGATAGAACTTCCAAGAGCTGCTATAACTGCTGATGAGATTGCTCAGGAAGCAGATTTCTTCTCATTTGGTACTAATGATCTTACACAGACAACATTTGGTCTTTCAAGAGATGATGCAGGAAGATTTTTACCTTACTATGTTGAAAAAGGAATACTTGAAAATGATCCTTTTATAAGTCTTGATCAACAGGGGACAGGACTTTTAATGAAGATTGGAATAGATAAAGGAAGAAGTGTAAAGAAAAAACTTAAATTAGGAATTTGTGGAGAACATGGAGGAGACCCAAAATCTGTTGAGTTCTGCCACAAGGTTGGACTTGACTATGTTAGCTGTTCTCCATATAGAGTTCCAATAGCCCGTCTTGCCGCAGCACAGGCAGCACTGAAAGAAAAAATGAAGAAAGATTTGAGTAAATCAACAGTTTAAATTTTATTTAATAAAAAAGAGGGGCATGGACTGAACATGTCCCTCTTTTTTGATTTATTAAAAAAATAACTCAAAAATACATTTCTGAATAAATTTTCAAAACACGCCGAAGCTTTACAGATCTAATGATTGTATGTTATTTTAAATATTACAAAATTATTGAAAGGTGGTGAATAGATGGCTATTGATAAAACACAGAAGCAGTCTATCATAAATGAATACAAAATTCATGAACATGATACCGGTTCGCCTGAAGTACAGATAGCACTGCTGAGCTCGAGGATAAATTATCTTACCGAGCATTTTAAAACACACAAAAAAGACCATCACTCCAGAAGAGGACTTCTTAAGCTTGTCAGCCAGCGAAGAAAATTGCTTGATTACCTTAAACAATCTGATAAACAAAGATACGAAGAGGTAATTAAACGCCTTGAAATCAGAAAATAATGAAGAGAGTTGAAATTGAAGTTCGCGGAAAGAAGTTAATCTTAGAAACAGGCAAAATTGCTAAACAGGCTGACGGAGCAGTTGTTGCACAATATGGAGACACAGTGGTTCTTGCCACTGCTGTTGCTGATAAAAATCCAAAAGAAGGTTTAGATTTTTTCCCCCTTACTGTAGATTATCAGGAAAAAGCATATTCTGCAGGCAAAATTCCTGGTGGATTTTTTAAGCGAGAGGGCAGGCCTTCAGAAAAAGAAATCCTTACTTCGAGATTAATTGACAGACCTGTAAGACCCCTATTTCCCAGGGGTTTTTATTTCGAGACACAGGGAATTGTAAACGTTCTCTCTTATGGAGAAGAAAATATTGCAGATATTCTTGGCATTATCAGTATGTCAGCAGCACTTGTTATTTCTGATATTCCTTTTAATGGGCCAGTATCTGCAGTAAGAATTGCACGAATAGCCGGGTCTTTTGTAATAAATCCTGATGCCAGGGAAATAGAAGAATGTGATCTTAACCTTGTTGTAGCAGGAACAGAAGATGCTGTTGTTATGGTTGAAGGAGAAGCTCAGGAGATACTCGAAGACGATTTACTCGAGGCTCTTGATATTGCTCATCAGGAAATAAAAAGACTATGTTCAATCCAGAATGAATTGCGCGCTATTGCCGGAAAGGAAAAAAGAACTTTTGAGCCTCCGACTGTGGACGAAACACTTAAAGAATCTGTTACAGAACTCGCCCTTGAAAGAATAAAGAACGCAATTATTATTCCGGACAAACTTAGAAGACAGGCAGCCCTCGATCAAATATTGAAGGAAATTATTGAGAATCTTAATACAGGCGAAGAAGATAGAACACTCGATATCGCATCAATATTCAATGATCTTGAAAAAAATATTGTCAGAGGCATGATTCTTAATGAAAACAGAAGAGCTGATGGAAGAAAGACTGATGAAATAAGGAATATAAGTTCTGAGGTTGGTATATTACCAAGAACACATGGTTCTGCTCTTTTTATAAGAGGAGAAACACAGTGTCTTGCAGTTGTAACGCTCGGAACTTCTGAAGATGAACAGAAAGTGGATTCACTTGATGGTGAAACATATAAGACTTTTATGCTTCACTATAATTTCCCTCCTTTTAGTGTTGGTGAAGTAAAACCTTTAAAATCGCCTGGAAGAAGAGAAATAGGGCATGGATATCTTGCAGAGAGAGCAATTAAAGCAGTAATCCCGCCAAAATCTCAATTCCCTTATACTATAAGGGTTGTATCCGATATACTTGAATCTAATGGTTCATCTTCGATGGCTACAGTTTGCGGGGGTTCACTTGCATTGATGGATGCGGGAGTTCCAATAAAATCTCATGTTGCAGGAATAGCAATGGGACTTATCAAAGAGCAGGATAGAGTTGTTATTCTTACTGATATACTCGGTCTTGAAGATCATCTTGGAGATATGGATTTTAAAGTTACAGGGACTGATAAAGGTATAACAGCCTTCCAGCTTGATACAAAAATAAGTGGCATATCCCGGGAAATAATGAAAGAAGCTCTTGAACAGGCTCGAAGAGGAAGAATTTTTATTCTTTCTAAGATGAATGAAACGATAAGTAAACCAAGAGAAAGCCTTGCTCCATATGCACCACGTATTTACACAATGCAAATAAAGCAAGACAAAATTAGAGATGTAATAGGTTCTGGCGGCAAAGTAATTCGAGGAATAGTTGAGCAGACAGGAGTTAAAATAGATATTGAGGACAGTGGACTCATAAATATAGCCTCACCTGACGGTGAATCTGCGCAAAAAGCAATAGAAATGATTAATAGTATAACTGCAGAAGCTGAACTCGGTAAATTATATATGGGTAAAGTAAAAAGGATTGTTGATTTTGGTGCTTTTGTAGAAATACTTCCTGGAACTGAAGGACTGCTTCACATCTCACAAATTTCTGACAGAAGAATCGCAAAAGTAACAGATGAGATACACGAAGGTGACGAAATACTTGTTAAAGTTATTGAAATAGATAAAATGGGCAGAATACGTCTTTCAAGAAAAGATGCTATGCGTGAACAGAAAAGATAATCTATTGTTAAAATTTAGAAGGGGGAAATATTGAATGTTTCCCCCTTTTTTAATGGTTTAAAATGCAAACCTTTATAATGATAAATTGTCACCAACTCAAATAATGCAGACATTCCTGAAAAACTAACTTAACCTGGTGATTTTATTTGAAAACGATGACATTAGTAATTCTAAAAAAAGTTCGTGGTAACCCATCTTAAAGTGTACACTTAAGGTATTGAAAATAAATTTTTGGAATGCATTTTTGGTTATAATAAAAATGGAGTGTTAAAATAATAAATGTTTAAAAAAGAGTTCTTACAAAATGGTGTACCTGTTGTAATGGAAACGCTGAAGAATATGCGTTCTGTTGTTGTTGGTATCTGGGTTAAAGTTGGTTCAAGGTTCGAGCCTCCTGAAAAAAATGGAATTTCACATTTTCTTGAACATATGTTTTTTAAAGGCACAAAGAAACGCACTGCTAAAGACATATCTTATGAAATAGATTCTCTCGGCGGAGAATTAAATGCATTCACATCAAGGGAAAATACAACTTTTTATGTAAAAGTTCTTGATGAATTTCTTGAGCAGGGTCTGGATCTTCTATCAGATATTTTTTTGAATTCAACTTTTCCCGAAGATGATATTGAAAAAGAAAAGAAAATAATAAAAGAAGAAATAAAGATGATTGAAGATACACCTGATGATTATGTCCATGATCTTTCAAATAGGACAATATGGGGTGGCACTGGATTAGGGCAGTCTGTTCTTGGTAAGAGAGAAACTATAGCTTCGTTTACTAAAGAAGATCTCTTATCTCATATAAGAAAATATTACGGGACAAAAGACATTATTATTTCTTGTGCTGGAAATTTTGAATATGATCATATGATCTCGATCTTAAATAAGGATCTCGGAAATCTTAGAAGAGGCTCTGAACCAGAAAAAGGAGATGTGCCTGAATTTAATAATAAAGTGGAAGTTTTCCAAAAGGACCTCTCAGAAGCACATTTGTGCCTAAATATAAAAGGATTAAATACTTCTAATAAAGATAGATATAGCCTTTATATTATAAATACAATTTTAGGTGCAGGAGTTAGTTCACGGCTATTTCAAGAGATTCGCGAAAAAAGAGGTCTTGCATATTCAATATATTCTTTTGTAGCATCTTATTTAGATACTGGACTATGGGGAGTATATGCCGGAGTAAGCAGGAAAAAAGTAAAAGAGGTGATTGATATTATAATGAAAGAACTTTTTAGTTTAAAAGACACTATTCAGGATATTGAATTACAACGAGCGAAAAATCAACTTAAAGGCAATATAATACTCGGGCTTGAATCAACCGGAAGCAGGATGAATAATATAGCACGGCAGGAAATATATCATGGAAAATATTTTTCACCAAAAGAAATAATGAATGAAATAGACTCTGTAACCATGGAGCAGGTTAAAGATTTATGTGAAAGGCTCATCAGAAAAGATTGTCTTGCTTTAACAGTTTATGGACCTGTTCAGGGCTATGAACTGAAGGGGATTTTTAATTGAATTTTTTATAATAATTGTATGTTGTCGAGAAAAAAATTATTCTATGATACCTTAGTGTAAACTTAAAGATGATTACTGTAAACTTTTTGTGAATTATTAATAGTATTGTTTTCAGATAAAATCATCGGGTTGAACAAATTCTTGAGCAATATTTATATTGTTTTGGAAATAAATCTTATAAACTTTAAATGATAAGGAGGTTATTATGCCAGCATATGAATTTAATTGTAAGTCATGTGGAAAAGATTTTACGGTATTCCTCTCTATCAAAGAGTTTGAAAAAAATCCAAGTATAATTTGTGAACATTGCAAAAGCAACAATATAACAAGAAAACTGAGTGGATTTTTTGCTAAAACAAGCAAAAAATCTTAAAAATCATTATTTGTGTCAACCTAATTGTATTTGAAGAATTTCGCTTACTTTATTTAGCAAATCATTTATTTTGAAAGGTTTGGTTATATAAAGATCAGCGCCTGAGGTCCTGGCTTTTTCCCTATCGACTTCCTGACCTTTGGCAGTTAATATAACTATATAAGGGACCTTTTCAGGAGGTTCGCTTTTAATTTTCTGACAGACCTCAAAACCATTCATTTTTGGCATCATAACATCAAGAAAAATTAATTCAGGTTGCTTTTCTCTTATAATATCAAGAGCAACGAGTCCGTTCTCGGCAGTGAGAATTTCAACGTCCTTTTCCTCAAAAGGTTCAAGAATTTGCTCCATGAGATTACGAATAATAGGGTCATCATCTACTATTAATATTCTTTTCATTTTATTCCTTTTCTATATAATTGTATTCTATTTCGCTGATATTTGAAACATTATTGTTTATATTTTTTAATGGAAGAGTAAAATAAAAAGTACTTCCTTTTCCAAATTCGCTTTCAACCCATATCTTTCCACCATAGTGTTCAATTATCTGTTTGCATATAGAAAGACCGAGTCCTGTGCCTGTTGGTTTATCTGTAAGTGTGTCACCTGCCTGCCTGAATTTTTCAAATACATGTTCTTTATCTGCTTCAGAAATACCAATGCCTGTATCAGAAACACTTATTAAAATACCATCCTCTAATCTTTTTGCTTTACAAGTTACAGAACCGGTGTCAGTAAATTTAACAGCATTAGAAAGAAGGTTTATAATAACCTGAATTATCCTATCTTTGTCGCATATAATTTCAGGTAAGTTTTCTTCAATATCTTTTATTAAAAGTAGTTTCTTCTGTTCAAAAAGAGCAGATGTTGCAATAACAGCCTGTTCAATCGCTTCAGCAGGACGTACATTTTCAAACTTCCAATCAATCTTTCCAGCCTCGAGTTTGGATATGTCAAGAACATCATTTATTAAAGCAGTAAGACGTTCACTCTCTGAAAGTATAATATTTATATTATCACGAATGCGCGAAATAGATTTGAGAACCCTTTTGCTATCATTTGTTACATTGGGGAATATATCTTCTTCAAGTCTTTTCTTAATAATTTCTGTAAATCCTCTTACTGAGGTTAAAGGTGTTCTCAATTCATGTGAAACAGTAGAAATGAAATCAGTTTTCATACGATCCACTTCTTTTTCAGAAGTAATATCCCTTATAAGAATAACAGAACCAATTCCTTTGTCATCGGATTGTATTGTGTCTTTATGAATACCTGTGGCAACAGCCTTACCGATTTTTTTATGAGCAAGTTCTATCTCGGTTGTGAAGATCTGATCAGCATTCATTTTGCTTTTTTCAACAACCTCTGCAAATTTATCACCAAAAATACTCCTGCAATTTCTACCAATAAAATCCGATTCTCTCATATTGAACATGTATGATAAAGCAGGATTAACATGTGTAATCACACCGTCGGTATCTGTAACAAGAAGACCGTCTGCCATGTTATCTATAACCGCTGTCAAATAAGCAAGGGTATTCTGAAGTTCTACAATTGCATCATTAATAGCCTGTTCGTACCTATCAAATACCTCATGAAGATCTGTTGCCATAGATTTCATTGTGTTAGCGAGAAGACCTATTTCATCATCCGATTTTATATCAACAGGTGAAGAAAAATCATGTAAAGTGAGCTTTTTGGCATAATCTGTCAAAGCATTTAAGGGCTGGGAAACTTTATTAACAAGGATATAGGCTATGGCTATGCTGAAAATGAATATAAGCGAGATTAATAATAATTGACGGAGCATCGCCGATTTCATCTGAGACATGATATTACTCTTATCCATCCCAACATGAACATAACCTGCAATACCCTCAAGTATAGGAGATGTAATATCAATAAAAATACCTGAACCTTCAAAGGCAATTTCTTTTACATAAGTATCTTTCGGCCTATCATTTTTGATCTTAAAGATTTCATCAGGTATGTTTGGAATGAACGTGTGTGAAACTATTTCACCATTTGCATCAACAACAAATATATATGAAACACCACTTATTTCAAGGAAGCGATCTATCATGGCTTGAATAGTCGAAGCATCTCTATTTAAAAGAGTTTCAATGCTTGAGCTTGCAATACTTTTTGCGATAGCAGTTCCTTTGCTTTTATATTCTTGAAGTAGGTCATTGTAAAGATTCCATCCGGTTGAAATTGCGATTGTAAAAGCTATTATCATGAAAAGAACTATAATCAACATCAATGTTTTTTTGAAAAGTTTCGACATTATTTAATTTTCCACCTATCCCAGTTTTCCAGAGGTACAAATCTTCCATCCTGATAAGTTGTATAATAGACTTTATCAATGCCCTGATGCTTATCAGGAGAAAAATTGACTTTAACATCAATCCCTATATCAAGATTTTTTATACTTTCAACCACTTGTTTAATATTCTGTTTCACAATCTGTTTGCCCATTCTTTTTAATATCTCGACCAGAAGTTTTGCATTTAGAAAACCTTCAAAACTCACAAAGCTGTATCTCAAGGGTTTATAATTCTTGTCAATCAAATTATCAGGTGGTATTGGATCATACGCATCTATCAGGTCTCTATATTGACGAACCGCGCTAAGAGAAATATCTTCATAACTCGGAACAACCTGAGAATTTATAAGGTTTTTTGTATAATTTTTGCCTGTTTCCTTTTCAGCTTTCAAAAGGAGATCAATTAAAAATTCACTACCAACGAAAGAAACATTTGCAATTGGTATATCCCAACCCGAGTCACGTGCATCTCTTATAAAAGCTGCACATGCTGCATAGGCTCCGACTGAGATAATAGCTTCCGGATTGCTTTTTCTTAATATATTAACCTGGCTTTTCATGCTCTCACTGAACTTTGTGCCTCTTTTGTAAGTTGCTTCTCCGACTATATCAAGGCCGTATTTTGCAAGAGTCAATTTTACTCCATTCCATCCACTTCTTCCATAAGCATCTGCCTGATAAAAGACCGCAATTCGTTTCCTGCCTATTTTTATGAAATTATTGACAAGTCCTTCAGTCTCCTGAAAATAAGATGCCCTTAAATTGAAGACATATTTATCATATGGTGGTTGTCTATGTGGTTCAGCACCAGTAAAAGGAAAAAATAAATATATATTTTTGTTACTGTAACTTTTTAGTAAAGGCAATACCCTTGTTACTGTTGGAGTTCCCAGATAATTAAATAAAAGAAATACATTGTCTTTTTCGATGAGTTTTATGGTATTTTCGATAGCAGGGGCAGGGTTGTAACCATCGTCATAAGGGATAATGATTATTTTTTTGCCATTTATTCCACCATTATCGTTTATGTAATTTATATATGCCATCGACCCACGATAGAGTTCGCTACCGAGTCCTCCAGTAGGTCCTTTGAAAGCAGCCGACATTCCTATGAGGATTTCATTAGAATTTGCTTCTACATCTGAAAAGATAAAAAAAATCGAGAATAAAGCAATTAATATTTTAGAACTGAACCTGACAGCGCTTAACACCTTCACCTTCATCTTTAATCCATAATAGAGTTTTATTATTTCTCCTGCACCAGTTTTTTACATCATTTTCAAATGTTGAACAATCAGCAACAACCTCGAGAATATCACCTTTTTTAAGTTTTAAAGCTTTGATAGTCATCTGAATAGTGGGCTGAGGGCACTTTAAACCTTTTGCATCGAGCAAAACTATGGGCAATTATTAACCTCCTGTTTTTATTTAACCCAAGAAATGCAAATAGAATTTTAAACAATGACTGCATTAATTGGATTAAATGCAATGTCTGGATATTTAAAAAATGATTTTTGTTTTTGATATTAAATATTATAAATTTATATATTTTAAAATTAAATCAACTACTTATTTTAAATAATTTTTATTAAATAATTCAATTGGTTATTATTTAAGTACATTCAGTAAATTTTAATATATTAATCGGGAAATTTTAAAATAAACTTAAGTCCATTTCTAAATTTTATAATCAAATCAGAATGAGATTAAAATAAAAATCATTCAAATTAAATAAATTTGGTTCTTCTCCAATTTAGTTGCTAAAAAGATTCAAGGATTCCAGGATCCGAGAATTCGAGGATTCAGGTGGTCAAGTGTTTATTTTCCTCTTGTTAATTTTGTAAATATCTAAATATAGTTGATAAGACCTTCGTCAAACTTTTAAGACTTTGTAATTCTTAAGCATTTCCCTCGAATCCTCATGATCTTACCAGCTTTTTTGGAGATGAACCTTAAATTAAGTTATAATAAATAACTACTATTTTCTGATGAATATAAAAGAAAGGAATAGACTATGTCTGAAATTGTTTTGAAAACAGAAATGAAAGATGTTCCATTTCTAAAAAGAGGCAAGGTAAGAGATATCTATGATGTTGGAGAGAATCTTTTGATAGTGGCAACCGATAGAATCTCAGCTTTTGATGTTGTTCTTCCAAATGGGATACCAGGTAAAGGTAAGGTATTAACACAAATCTCTATTTACTGGTTCGAAAAGATGAAGAATTTGATTCCCAACCATATTGTAGCAATTGATGTCAAAGAATATCCAAAATTTCTACACAAATATTCCAGCATCCTCGAAGGAAGAAGTATGCTTGTAAAAAAAGCAAAACCACTTGCGGTTGAATGTGTTGTAAGAGGTTACCTTTCTGGAAGCGGCTGGAAATCATATCAGAAAGATAAAACTGTTTGTGGTATCAAGCTTCCTGACGGGCTTCTTGAATCTTCAAAGCTCGAAGAGCCAATATATACGCCGAGCACTAAAGAAGAAGAGGGGCATGACATTAATATAACTTATGAGCAAACAGAAGATATTGTTGGCAAAGAGATTGCTGCGAAATTAAAAAATATTAGTCTTGCAATATATAAAAAAGCAAGAGATATCGCCGAGAAAAAAGGCATAATAATTGCTGATACAAAATTTGAATTTGGTTTATATAATGATAATCTTATTTTAATAGATGAACTTCTTACTCCGGATTCATCACGCTTCTGGTCTATAAAAGATTATTCTCCCGGAAAAAGTCAGGACAGTTATGATAAACAGATTGTCAGGGATTATCTTCTTACACTCAACTGGAATAAAACTTATCCTGGACCGGTTCTACCTCAAGACATAGTAGATAAAACTTCCCAGAGATATAAAGAGATACTTCAGATAATTACATCTTAAAAGCAATTTATATTAAAACACCAAACACCATAGAAATGGTGTAAAATATAATAATTATGAATAAACTGGTTGAACAATTCGTGAGGTATCTTGAAACTGAAAGAGGTTTTTCAAATCATACTGTCAGAGCTTACCGTAAGGATATAGAAGACTTCTTAAAACATGTTAAAATAGAACCACAAAAAGCAGATTTAATGGATATAAGAGGTTTTATTGCTTCTCAGATAAAAAAGGGACTTACCAAAACTTCTGTAAGCAGACAGATTTCAAGCATAAGAACTTTTTTCAGATTTCTTTACAGGGAAGGATATGTTAAAACAAATCCAGCTAAACTCGTATCCAGTCCAAAATCAGAACGTCATTTACCAAAGTTTCTGTCTGTTGATGATGCGTTTTTACTCATGGAAAAACCTGAAGGTATCGGTTTTTTACCTGCAAGAGATAAAGCAATTCTTGAACTTTTATATTCAAGCGGATTAAGAGTGAGTGAACTTGCTGGGCTTAATATAGAAGACTTGAATATTAAAGAAGGGCTCATAATAGTTCATGGCAAGGGAAGAAAAGAGCGTATTTTACCGATCGGCTCTAAAGCAATAGATGCTATAAAAACATATCTTGTGGAGAGGTTACTTGCAAAAAAGAAAGAAAAAGCTTTGTTTCTAAATAGACTCGGGACGAGACTAACAGATCGAGGGGTAAGAAGAATAGTGGTAAAATATGCTAAAGAAATTCAGATTAAAGGTAGAATAGGACCTCATACTTTAAGACATTCTTTTGCGAGCCATATGCTTCAAGGAGGTGCTGATTTAAGGGTTATTCAGGAACTTCTTGGACATAAATCTTTATCGACAACTCAGAAATATACTCATCTTGACATAAAACATCTTGTTGATGTTTATGATAAAGCACATCCTCTTGCCAGGAACAAATAAAGTCTCAATAAAAGATAGAGTCTGCTGGAAACATTCTTTTTAATGAGTAATAATAATTTCGAGAATATATTTAAGAATTTGAGGGGTAAGAAATGATAAAAAGTACAACTATCTTATGTGTGAGGAGAAATAATAAAGTTGCAATTGGAGGTGATGGGCAGGTTACTTTGGGCAATACAGTGCTTAAACATAATGCTGTCAAGATACGTAAAATGTTTGGTGATAAAGTACTGACTGGATTTGCAGGTGCCACAGCAGATGCGATTACACTGTTCGAAAAATTTGAGGGAAAACTTGAATCTTACAGAGGCAATCTCAAAAGAGCATCTGTAGAACTGGCTAAAGATTGGAGAACAGATAAAATTTTAAGAAGACTTGAAGCTCTATTACTCGTTGCTGACCTTGAACATACTTTTATTCTTTCAGGAACAGGTGATGTAATAGAACCCGAGGACGGTATTGCAGCAATAGGTTCGGGTGGTCCTTATGCTCAGGCTGCTGCACGTGCATTGTATGAAAATACAAACTTATCAGCAAGAGAGATTGTTGAGAAAGCCATGAAAATAGCTGCTGATATTTGTATTTATACAAATAAAAATAATGTCATAGAAGAATTGTAAATCAAATTTATATAGGAGTGATAGATGGAGAACTTGACACCGAGAAAGATTGTTGAAGAACTTGACAAATATATAATCGGACAAAATAAAGCCAAAAAGGCGGTTGCTATTGCAATGAGAAATAGATGGAGAAGACAGAAACTTTCTCCAGAACTTAAAGATGAGGTTTTACCTAAAAATATAATTATGATTGGTCCAACAGGAGTTGGTAAAACAGAAATTGCAAGAAGACTCTCGAAACTTGCAAACGCTCCATTTGTTAAAGTTGAGGCGTCTAAATTTACAGAAGTCGGATATGTGGGACGTGATGTTGAATCTATGGTAAGAGATCTTACAGAGATTTCTATCAGCATGGTCAAATCAGAACATATCGAGAAAGTTCAGGAAAAAGCAAAATCACTTGCAGAAGAAAGACTCCTGGATCTTTTGCTACCACCTCCAAGAACAGCAAGAGGGGCAGTAAATGAAGACGAGGAAAGAGAAAAATATAAAGATACAAGAGAAAGGCTTCGCTTACAGCTCAGAGATGGCAAACTCGATAACAGGTATGTTGATATAGAAGTTAAAGAAAAGATGATACCTTTTGGTGTTGTTTCAAATGTTGGGTTGGAAGAGCTTGAAATAAATTTAAAGGAGATGCTCGGTAATTTTCTTCCAGAAAAAGCAAAGAGAAAGAAGGTAAAAATTCCTGAAGCTATTAATATTTTGATTCAGGAAGAAGCTAACAAGTTGATTGATATGGATAAAATAACTCGTGAGGCTATAACAAGAGCTGAACAATCTGGTATTATTTTTATTGATGAAATTGATAAGATAGCGAGTAAGGGTCATTCACATGGACCCGATGTTTCAAGAGAAGGTGTTCAGAGAGATTTATTGCCCATTGTTGAAGGTACAACTGTAGCAACCAAGCACGGGCCTGTAAAAACAGATCATATTCTTTTTATTGCTGCAGGTGCTTTTCATATGTCAAAGCCCTCTGATTTAATACCTGAATTACAGGGACGTTTTCCTATCAGGGTTGAACTTGAACATCTTGGTAAAAATGAATTTATAAGAATTCTGACTGAACCTCATAATGCTTTAATAAAACAATATACAGCACTTTTACAGACTGAAAATGTTGAGCTTGGATTCTCTCAAGAATCAATCGAAGAGATTGCTGACATAGCTGCATATGTGAATGAGAAGACTGAAAATATTGGTGCAAGAAGATTACATACTGTTCTTGAAAAACTTCTTGAGGATATTTCTTTTGAGGCACCAGAAAGAAAAAATGGTAAATTAATGATAGACAGAGCCTATGTAAAAGAAAAGTTAAGCGAAATTGTAAAAGACGAGGATTTAAGCAGATATATACTGTAAATTCTTTACTCATGTCCATTAACCTGAATAATGGAAACTTTGCTCAAAAATTTATTTAACTCGATCGTCGTATCAAAATAAATTTTTCTGCAAAGCATGCATTATTATTTGAAATGTTTTAAAAAGGTGCTAAGATACATTTATGAAATATATAAAGGTTCTTGCACTTATTTCTTTGAATATTATCATAATTTCCTGTTCTTCTTATTATAGAACTTCTTCTAATTATGCGGTTGCATCCTGGTATGGATCAGAATTTCATGGAAGACCAACATCATCAGGAGAGATATTCAATATGTATGCTTATACATGCGCACATAGAGAGTATCCTTTCGGAACAGAGTTAGAAGTTACTAATATTTCAAATAATAAAAGCATTAAATGTATTGTAAATGATAGAGGGCCATTTGTTTCTGGAAGGGATATTGACTTATCTTATGCTGCTGCAAAAGAAATCGGTTTACTCCAGACCGGAACATCAAATGTAATAATAAAATATTTAGGTAGAGATGAATCCTATATAAAAGAAGTGAAGTACCTTTCTTTGTCAGGACCATACACTATTCAGATTGGATCTTTTAGAGAAAAATCAAATGCTGTAAGGCTTAAAACAGCACTTGAATTAAAATATCAGCAGGTATATTTACAACAAGCAAAAATTAAAGGAGAAAATTATTTTAGAGTGAGAATAGGAAGATTTTCTGAAATCAATGAAGTCAAAAATTTCGGGAAAATACTCGCTGATGAAGGATACAGTGTTTTTATAACCAGATTTGAGGAAAAAGTTTAAATCTATGACTTCAACATATCTTGGAAAACTTGAATATTCTGATCCCTTATATGAAATTTTGTTATCGCATGTATGCAATGATACAAAATATCCATTATTTCATGTTAACAGAATGTCATCAGGAAATGTTTATAAATATACTGAAGAAAATACGCGTATTTCCATTGTAGGAAAATTTTTTAATTTAAATGACAGTAAAATTGAAAGAGTTATAAGAATTAAAGGTGAATATGATAATTTAAATAAGATAAGAAGTTATGGATTTGATGTTTTCCCCAATTATGTTGTCAGACCTATAAGTAGAGAAGAAAGAATAGGGCTTGCACTGACCGAAGAGTTCATATCAGGTAAAAATCTTGATTATTATCTAAAAAAGGCTGTATTTGAGGGAAAAATTAATCAATTGAATGAGAAACTTGAAAAGCTTGCAAATTTTCTTTATGTCTTTCACCACAGAACAATGTCAGATGAGAACTTTGAAGTTGATTTAATCAGTTCCTATTTTCAAAAAGTTCTAAATAAGCTCATTAAACAAACTGTAATATCAGATAATGAAAGAAAGCGTTTTTTCAAACTAATAGATAAATGGCTTGATAAAAAACAATTTTTCACAGTTAAAAAAGTCCTTATACATGGTGACGCAACGCCGACAAATTTTATATTCACTGAGGAAGGACACGTGGTCGCAATAGATCTCGAACGCATGAAAGAAACTGACCCTGTTTATGATATAGGAATGGTTTGTGGAGAGCTAAAACATTCATTTTTATGGAGAACAGGCAATCCTTATTTCTCAGAACCTTTTATAAGGTTTTTTTTAAAAAAGTATGCAGAACATTTCCCTGATGAGAAAAAAGCCTTCAGAGAAATTACACAGCGCAATCCTTTCTATATGGCAATGACCGAATTGCGAATAGCGAGAAATAATTATTTACACTGGGAATACAGAAAACGCCTTGTTTATGAGGCAGAACAGTGTCTTAAATGGGGGTTGAAACTTTTATGAAAAAAGGTTTATTTTTTGATCTTTATGGCACATTAATCAATATAAGAACAGATGAGAATGATCCATGGGTTTATGAAATGCTCTCGCGTTATCTTTCTTATCACTTCGTGAATATTCCATCGTATGAATTAAATAAATCATTTTTTGATGGTATTAAACAACATCTATCTTTAAGTAAAGAAACTTATCCTGAAGTGGATGTGTATAAGATTTTTTTTGATATTATGAATAGATATGGCAAAAAGAAATATACAAGAAGTATTGTTATTGATATAACGATGCTTTTTAGAGCCTTAACAATAAGACAATTTGGTGTATTCGAAGGTTTGTATGATACACTTGCGAATTTGAATACTAAATATTCGACAGCCATTATTTCTGATGCCCAATGGGTTTTTGCAGAACCCGAGATAGCTATTTTAGGTCTCGATCAGTTCTTTAAACTAAGACTTCTATCTTCAAGATTTGGGTATAAGAAACCAGATACAAGACTTTTTCATCTTGCGATGGAAAAACTTGGTGTTAAGCCACAAGATTCAGTCTATATTGGAGACAACCCTTATAAAGATCTTCCTGCAGCAAAAAAAGCAGGTATGAAGTTTATACTATTCAGGAATGAATATAAAGAATATAATGGCTATAAACCGGATGAATGCTTTAATTCTTATTACGAGCTTGATGATGTTTTAAGGAAAATCTTTTAATAGGTAAAGCAATTCAGATTTTATTTCATTGGTTTAAATATAGTTACAGATAAGGGTGGCAATGTAATATTTATTGAATATGGCTGGTTATGCCAAGGAATATTTTCAGAAAATACCCCACCTGAATTTCCTATATTACTTCCCCAGTAAATTTGTGAATCGCTGTTTAATATCTCTTTATAAAAACAGAGTGAAGGGACTCCGAAACGATAATTTTCCCTCGGAACAGGTGTAAAATTACAGATGATTACAAGATGATCTTCCTGATTTTTTGCTTTTCTTATGAATGAAATTATGCTGCTATCAGAATCTCTAAAATCAATCCATTCAAAACCTTTGTAATTATAATCCAATTCATAAAGAGAGGGTTCAGAGTTATAAATAAAATTTAAATCCATAATGTATTTTTGAAGACATTTATGAGGTGTATATTTTAGTAAATGCCAGTCAAGGCTTCTGTCATGATTCCATTCATCCCATTGTCCTATTTCATTACCCATAAACAATAATTTTTTACCAGGATGAGTAAACATAAATCCATAGAGAGCTCTAAGATTTGCAAACTTTTGCCACATATCACCGGGCATTTTGTTTAACATGGAGCGTTTTCCATGTACAACTTCATCATGTGATAAAACAAGCACAAAGTTTTCAGAAAAAGCATAGAGAAGGCTGAATGTGAGATTATTATGGTGGTATTTCCTGTAAATAGGATCTTTTGAAAAATATTCAAGCATATCATGCATCCATCCCATATTCCATTTCATGCTGAACCCAAGACCACCAAGATAAACAGGTTTTGATACGCCTGGCCATGCTGTTGACTCTTCCGCTATGGTTAAAATACCAGGATACTTGCTGTGCGATATTTTATTAAAATCCTGAATAAAATCTATCGCATCAAGATTTTCTCTACCACCAAATTTGTTGGGAATCCATTCTCCTTCTTTTCTTGAATAATCAAGATAAAGCATAGATGCAACAGCATCAACCCTTAAGCCATCTATATGATATTTGTCAAACCAGAATAGGGCATTTGATATAAGGAAGTTTTTAACCTCTTTTCTTCCGTAATTGAATATTTTTGTCCCCCAATCAGGATGGTAGCCAAGCCTCGGGTCTTCATGTTCGTACAAACACGTACCGTCGAAAAAACCAAGTCCATGGCCATCTGTAGGAAAATGTCCTGGAGCCCAGTCAAGTATTACCCCGATATTATTTTGATGACATGTATCAACGAAATACATAAAATCTTCAGGAGTACCAAATCTGCTTGTAACAGCATAATATCCTATTGTTTGATAACCCCATGAACCATCAAAAGGATGTTCTGTAACAGGTAAAAGTTCAATATGTGTATATCCCATTTCTTTTACATAATGTATGAGCTTTTGAGCAAGCTCCTTGTAAGTGAGATACCTGTTTTCTTCTTCAGGAACTCTCATCCATGAGCCGGGATGAACTTCATATATGGATACAGGTGATTCAAGAAGATTTTTTTCTTTACGTTGACTCATCCATACACTATCATTCCACTTATATTTATTAATATCCCAGACAATTGATGCACTTTTTGGGCGTAATTCAAAATAGAATGCATAAGGGTCTGATTTTACGAATATATCCTTTCCGTTTTTTCCAAGGATCTCGAATTTATATATTTCACCTTCTCCTATTCCAGGAATAAAAATCTCCCATATCCCGGAAGAACCAAGAACTCTCATTTGATGTCTTCTACCATCCCAGTTATTAAAATTACCTATTACACTGACACGTTTTGCATTTGGAGCCCATACAGCAAAGTGTGTTCCTTTAATACCATTATGTTTTATTATATGAGCACCTAATTTTTCATAAGAATTTAGATGTGTACCTTCACCGATTAAATGTAAATCAAAATCTCCGAGTACAGGTAAAAAACAATATGGATCATAAAATTCAAATTCTTTCCCTTCATATGTTATGACTCTGAGCATATACTTAAAAATATTTTTTCTATCAGGATATACAGCTTCGAAAAAACCAGCTTTATGGATAAGCTTCATTTCATAAGTTTTTTTCGTGTTTATTTCTATAACTGATGCTTTTGCTGCTTCAGGAAGAAATGCTCTTACAACAATCATCTTTCTGCCATTATCTTCATGAGGATGCATACCTAAAACCACAAACGGGTCCCAGTGTTTCGCATTTACTATAAGTTTGATATGTTCTTTAAGGTTTATGGTTTTCATCTGGGAGAATCTATAAGGATTGTAACAGGACCATTATTAATTAAATGAACCTGCATAAAAGAAGCAAATTCACCTGTTTGTACATTGAAACCTTTTTCACTGATTTTTTTTATAAATTTGAGATATATTTCTTTTGCTTTTTCAGGTAATTCAGCTTTATCAAAAGATGGTCTGTTACCTTTTCTGCAATCAGCTGATAATGTAAACTGGGATATAACAAGAATTTCACCATTAATATCCTGAAGAGAAAGGTTCATTTTTCTGTTTTCATCTTCGAATATTCTTAGCCCTGAAACTTTTTTAACGAGATATTCAATATCAGATTCGGTATCACCTTTTTCAATGCCAAGAAAAAGAAGGATTCCTTCAGAAATTTTTCCTACGGTTTTTCCTTCTATATCCACATGAGCCTGTTTTACTCTCTGTATTAATGCTTTCATTTTTTAATTTATTAATACCACATCATTGCTTCGAAGTCAGGAGATGGCACAGTTACAGATATATAACCCCTCCATGGACATCTTTCAAGTTCTTCACCATTTTTTGTTAATAATATGAATAAACGTAGTTCATCTGATTCTTTTGAATTAAGGTCTTCAAAAGAGATGGAGAATTCAAAAATATCCTGAATTGCATAATCTTGTAAATCCTTAATCTTTAACCAGTTACCATCTTTTTTAATAAAAAATTCTCCGTATAAATCTTTCTTTATAGGAATAACCGATTTCATATTGCTTTTACCAAGTATATAAATGGTTATTCTTGTATCGTCTGGCATCTCATTAAAGGGGTATGTTGGGTCTAACCTGATAAAGAGTTTATCTCTGTTAAATCCGTAATACAAAGTGGAAAGCATGCTTTCTGATTTATGCATGCTTCCCCCGGCTTTTTTAATATCAAGTTTTGCAGCCTGATACCATTCATAATAACTTGTAACTATACCATCTATTTTTGGTTCAATAAATCCTCTGATAGTTATGGAAGGCAGAATATTTCTGTCTTCTCTGAGAACCGGGATATAGAGATGTGAGGGTATTTCTTTACCAATCTCCTGATATACTTTCATAAGATTGAACCTGAAAAGTTCATCGAAATCTTTTTGTGTTTCTGTTGTATGTTCATCACCATACCACCAGTTCCAATCACTTCCTTCAGCAATATAAATAGCTTTCCATGCTTTTGAGAGATCTTTATCAGGATTCATTCTCTGGAATAATTCAAGTTCTTCTCTTGCTTCTGTAAGATAATCCCATGCAGTATTATCTTCTTCATGTCCAATCCAAACAGCATAATTTGCATATATCCATGAACCTGCATGAAGCTTCTTTAAAGGCTCTCCGATACCAAATTTCTTAATATATTCCGAGGGTGTTATTGTCCTGAGACGTTTTTCAGACGAAAGAGCAGAATAAAAATACCGCAAAAAATCTTGTCCATCATTTCGATAATATTCCCATGCATTTTCACCATCAAGAATTATTGATACAAGATAAGGTTTATCTTCTGGCAAAGAGTCTCTTATATGAAGTAATTTATTTATAAGATCATCAGCAGCATGTTTAGGGTCCCACTTTGAATAAATAAAGCCTATTAAATCAGAAATAATGTGATCACGGAATATCATTGAAACATTATTAAAATGATATGTTTTATAAAGTATCGCAGGTTCTATAACATTGCGTGAAGAATCTCTTAATTGTCTGCCGAGTGAAATTGCAAGTATATCTTCATCAGTTGCTATCCACTGTATTCCTTCATTTGAAATAATTTTCAATACCTCCTCACTTACAGAACCTTCAGAAGGCCACATTCCAACCGGTCTGTAACCAAATATTTTTTCAAAATATTCTATGCCCATTTTAACTTGATTTATAACATCTTCAGGATGTGAAAATCTTTTTTTAGGCAGACTTATATCAGGAAGAGCTATTTTCGCAGAATCTGTATCAAATAACAAAGGTAGAATAGGGTGGTAAAAAGGAGATACCGAGATCTCTATCTGTTTTTTTTCCACTGCAGAGCTATAACCCGGGATGATTTTTCTTATTAAAGAAAGCTGTTTATCAATCAATAATATTTTCTCTTCTTCCGAATATCCTCTTCCTTTTTCCGATAATTCTCTTAAAAATGAGTCCCTATCTCTAAACAGAGGGTCTATCCAGCATAGATTGAAAAGCACCTGAAGATCGAGGAAATCATCATTTGTGAAATAAGTTGCGATTCTTGGAAGGTCTTTTTTTATTACATGAAATCCCCTTTTTTTAAGTAGGTCAAAATATCTGGGAAATGGCTTAATCATGTTATCCCAATTTGCAAGGAAAAAATTTTCAAGAATAAAAACCTTTTCTTCTGTTGTGAGTTCAATAGCTTTTTTCAATGTTATTTCGAGATATTTATCTTTTGCATGATTTTCAGTATAATCAATCAGTTGTTCAAGCAGGGAAGGAGTAAAGTTAAAAACCTGTTTTAAATCCGGAAATTCAAGTAGAATTTCAAGCATATCAAGATAATCTTTACATCCGTGCAGTCTTACCCAGGGGAGTCGATAATAATTATTAAAAGGATCTTTATAGAAAGGCTGATGCATGTGCCATAATATGCAAATAAAAAGAGGATTACCTGTCATACTGGAAAATATATTCGTCAGGTTTTGCTAAACCGAATTCTTCTCTTGCATATTTTTCTTTGAAAAATGGGTCTTCTTTCAATAATTTAATTTGTTCTTTAAGAAGTTGATTCTCCTGATTAATCTCTTTGATACTTGCTTCAAGTTTGGTCTTTTTATTATAGAGTTCCATATATTTGATAAGTCCCATATCCCCAAAAACAAGTGATGAAAGTATATATATGAAGCTCAGGAATATCAATGTATAAAAAACAATACGTCTGATGCGTATTTCCGTATCCACCTGATGCCTTAATCTGTTATGAATTGCCATAATTTTATTATATAACTGAAATGAATAATTATACAATTCTATAAAACAAATTATATATATTTTTTTAAATTTGCTTCAATTTTATCTATATCAACAGATATGTTTTTTAATTCTGAACGATTTGCAATATTTCTTAATGTTGTTTCAAGATATATCTTAAAACTTTTTGCTGTTTTTAATATCTTTTCTTGCTCTGTCCATTGAAGATTAATGATTCTATTAAAAAAACTATCGAATTCATTATAATCGTCATAACGTAAAAGATTAAATGTAGAATTTTGGAAATCTTTCATATAATTTTTCATTCCTTTAAAAATATCTCTGCCAACCTCTGGAACAACAGCCTGTTCTTCTAACAAAGTTATAAATCTATGAAGAGTAAAAATATCTTCTCTCAGTTTTATTGATTGTGCCAGTTTATCAATAAACTTTGGAAAAATATCTTCTCCACAAATATTTTTATTAAAAAGCTGTGTGATCTGTAAAATACTCTGTTCAATGAGATTATTCAGAATTCCTTTGCTATTCTCGATTTTGCCCCTTAAACTATCTGGATTTTTATTATCAAATATGTCCTTTAATTCCTGATTAAAAACCCTTTTTGTTTCTATGGACAATTGATATGAAATAAGATTTAATAATGATTTGAAATCCTCATTTTTAATTAATACAACATTCCTTTTCAGAAAATTTCGGAATAAATCTAATTCTGACTTCAACATGATCAAGATTAAAAGTGAAGAATTCAATGTAATATTATTATTTGATGAAATATCAACATGTTTGAGAAATCTTAAAAATCTGAAGAAATAAATATATATAAGGGATATGATCTTTTTAATTTCAGATTCTTTAATATTTCTGACAATCTCGGTAATTAAAGGGTTATTTATAGAATCAAATTCAGGATTTATCTCTTTCTGAAAAGGATTTAAAAATTTATTCCCTCTAATTTCTTTACTTATAATCTGTCCTATATTGATATAGCTGTTATATTGTATTTCCCCTGATTTAAGCAATTCAGTGATTATCCCTTTTAAATTTATGAACAGGTCATACATTAAAAAGATGCTTTTTTCAGGAGAATCCTGACTATATAGTTTTTCTTTAAAAAAATCTCTAGTATAATGGCTGAATAACTTCGATTCAGCATATTTCTGAAACCAGAAAGCATTTTTTTTATTTTCAGGAATAATTACTTCAAAGATAGCAAGTATTCTGTATATAACATCCTTTAATGAATTAATTTCATTGCAAAAATTTTTTATCGGCAGATCATTCTGGGATATATCAAGATTCTCTATATGAAAAAATCTATCAACTGCTCTTAAAAGTACATCAAGTTCGGAATAGAGTTCCAAATATTTTTTTCTTGATTCAGATAGCCAGTCCTGATGATAGATACCTGTCATTTTTTTATAACATGAATAGCCATCCCGTACAGATCTTCAGTCGCTTCCATTATGGCTTCTGAAAATGTTGGATGTGCATGAATAGTCTCTATGATGTCATTAGTTTTTAAACCTTTTCTGATTGCTAAAGCTGCTTCATGAATAATATCAGAGGCATGAGGACCAATAATATGTGCGCCGAGAATTCTATCTGTATCTGCATCAGATACTATTTTAACAAGACCATCAATTTCCCCTGCAGTGTGAGATCTTGCAAGTGCTCTAAATTGAAAATGCCCTGTTCTTATTTTAATTCCTCTCTCTTGTGCCTGAAATTCTTTTAAACCCACAGATGCAATTTCTGGATATGTAAAAATTGCTGAAGGAATTGAATTATAATCAATTGTTGAATTGTTGCCAAGAATATTATCAACAGCAGTTATACCTTCTCGAGCTGCAACATGTGCAAGCATCATATTTCCGATAACATCACCTACTGCGTAAATACCTTTTATATTTGTTTCGAAATTATCATTTACCAGAATTTTTCCACTTTGATTTTTAATTATACCAATATTTTCTAATCCTATATTAGCGGTGTTATAGGTTCTCCCTGCAGCAACAAGTATTTTATCAGTGTTAATCTCTTTACCATCAGTAAGAAAAACCCTGAGAAAACTATCAGAAGAAATAACTTTTTCTACTTTGGTACTTGTAAAAAATTTTATGCCCATTTTTTTAAATTCACGTTCAAGAATATTGGTTATTTCAATGTCTTCTGAAGGTAAAATTCTGGGAAGTAATTCAATCAAAGTTACCTCAGAACCTAATAACTTAAAAATACAGGCAAATTCACATCCGATTGCTCCAGCACCCAATATTACAATGCTTTCTGGTACCTCTGTAATATTTAATGCATCGTCACTTGAAATGATTAATTTATTATCAAATGGTATTGATGGTATTTGATAAGGTCTTGAGCCAGTTGCGATAATAATTTTATCTGATTCTATTTTTTCCTGTTTCCCATCATTATAGGTAACCAAAATATTTTCTGGTGATAATAAATTCCCTTTGCCTCTCTTAACTTCTATACCATGATGTTTAAAAAGATTAATTATTCCTTTAATCTGGGTTTGAACAATATTATTTTTACGTTCAATAATTTTTTTAAGGTTTGGTTTAACTTCTGATGGAACATCTACACCAAAATTATTTGCGAGCTTAAATTTTTTAAATAGTTCTAATGATGAGATTATGGATTTTGTAGGAATACAACCTCTATTAAGACACGTACCACCGACTTCATCTTTTTCAATTACTGTAACCTTGATTCCTGATTGCGCAGCTCTAATAGCAGCAACATAACCACCTGGGCCTGCACCAAGAATCGACAGTTTCATTTAATTTCTTCTTCAACATATTTTGTATATTCAGAAGCATCCATTAAATCATCAAGCTCAGATTCATCATTTATTTCAATAACAGCTATCCAGGCTTTACCATAGGGATCTTCATTAATAATTTCAGGTGTTTCAGAAAGTTCTTCATTGACTTCAATTACTTTACCACTTACAGGAGAAATGATAGAAGATGTTGCTTTTGTTGATTCGATCTCACCTATTTCTGTATTGACTTCGACATCTGTATCTAATTCTGGTAAATCTATATAAACAATGTCGCCTAAAGCATCTTGCGCGTAATCAGTTATACCAATTGTAGCTTTTCTTCCAGAAACTTTTACCCAAGTATGTTCCTTATGATACTTAAGATCATCGGGGGTCATCTTCTCCTCCTTTTTAACTTATTAACTCAATTTAATTATCATAGATTTAGAAATTTGTCAATAAAGCAAAATTTTAGATTAAAGATTCTTTATAAAATTCGAGCCATAAAAGCAGAAGATGAACGAACACTAATAAGAAAAAGTGAAAAAACTTAAAATATACAAATTAGGAGAGAAATATTTAATACATGGAAATAAACTATGTTTCCATAAGTTTTTCTTCTTCTTCTTGAAGAGTTTTACAATCAATACACATTGTTGTCACAGGTCTTGCTTCTAATCTTTTAATATTTATTTCCTGTCCACATCTATCGCAAATTCCAAAAGTGCCCTGTTCAATTCTTTCTATGGCTTCATCAATTTTTTTCAAAAGCTTCTGTTCTCTACCTTTAAGTCTGAGCATAAAATTGCGATCAATTTCTGCTGTCGCTTGATCTCCAAGATCAGGAAAAACAGTTTGTCCTGGAAGTTCATTCAACGCTTCCATTGCTCCGAGAAGTAATTCTTTGCGTTGAGAGAGAAGTTTCTTCTTAATTTCTTGAATTTTCTTTTGTCTGGACGACAAATTTACTTTTTTCTTATTATTACTTTTATGCATACTAACATTCTTATCTGTCATAAAATCTCCTGAGTTGAATTGATTTAATACGTTAACAAAAATATCTTTACTTAGTCAATTATATTAAGCCGAATAATGAAACCATGCTTAAAATTTATTTAACTCGATAATTTTTTAGAAACGATACCATTAGTAATTTATAAAAAATTCATGGTAAACAATATTCAAGCGTAACTTAAGGTAAAGAAAAATAAATTTTACACAAAATGTTCATTGTGTATTTTCTTATAAAACTTTAAATACAGTATTAGAACTACAATAAATAAGATGAAACACTGGAGAATAATTAAGATATTAATTTAGGAAAAATAAAATAAATCTATATTAAAATGATATATAATAGATAAAAGCTATTTTACATATAATAATAATCAATAATACAATAAAAGCGAGGGGTATCGGGGCTGGGCCCCGCCTGGTCTGCAAAACCAGTGGATGCTCTGGACAAGAAGCTATGGTGGGTTCGATTCCCACTACCCCTCTCCATATAATACATTTTTTATCTTCTTATTTCCATAAAAAATGCATCATATAATTTTAGGAACTGCAGGACATATTGATCATGGTAAAAGTGCTTTGGTCAAAGCACTAACAGGTATTGACCCTGACAGACTAAAAGAGGAAAAAGAACGCGGAATAACCATAGACCTCGGTTTTGCATACCTCAAATATCCAGATGGAATTACTGTTGGAATAGTAGATGTTCCTGGACATGAACGCCTTGTAAGAAATATGTTAGCAGGTGCAGGTGGAATAGACATTGTACTTTTTGTTGTAGCTGCTGATGAAGGAATTATGCCGCAAAGCATAGAGCACTTTAATATCTGCAATCTTTTAAAAATAAAATCTGGTATTGTGGCAATTACTAAATGCGACCTTGTAGAAAAAGATTGGCTCGAGCTTATAAGAGACGATATAAAGAAATTTTTAAAAAACTCTTTTCTCGAAAATGCAGAAATAATTGCTGTTTCGACAATTTCAATGAAAAATATCGAATTATTAAAGGAAAAAATCAAACAGGAATCTTTAAAAATCAAAGCAAAATCAACTAAAGGTATTTTTAGATTACCTGTTGACAGAGTTTTCACTCTTAAAGGTTTTGGCACAGTAGTAACAGGAACCGTATTTTCTGGAAAAATAAGAATTGGAGAAGAAGTTGATATTCTTCCATGTAATATAAGAACTAAAATCAGGGGGTTGCAATGTCACGGTCAAAAGGTTGACGAAGCTTATGCAGGGCAAAGAATTGCAATTAATCTCCAGGGAGTTGAAAAAGATTTACTAAAAAGAGGAGATACCGTCGTAAACATTGATAAGTTAGTTCCTGCATATAAAATTGATGCGAAATTAACCCTGTTGTCTCATGTGAAAAACCTAAAAAGCAGGGAGGTTGTACATTTTCACATAGGTACTTCAGAAAAAACTGCAAGAACAATATTATATGGTAGAAATGAATTGAAATCAGGAGAAACTTGTTATTGCCAGTTCAGACTTAATGAGCCGGTAATTGCAATGTCAGGGGATAGATTCATAATAAGAAGTTATTCACCTGTTGATACAATAGGAGGTGGTGAAATACTTGACCCATCATCATATAAAATTAGTCATAGAAAAAGTATTGCTGAATTAGCTATTCTTGACAGTGGCAATTTAAACGAAAAAATTGCTTTAAGAATTAAAAGAACATCAATTAACGGTATAGGATTATCTTCATTAGAAGGATGGATAAATGCAGATATTCCCGAAATACATTTATCTGTAAATGAATTAATATCAAAAGAATTAATTTATAAATATGACGATATTCTTTTTCATTCTGATGCGGTTAAAGTATTTAACGATTTAATTATAAATAAATTATTGCAATATCATAAAAATAATCCTATAAAACAAGGAATTCCCAAGGAAGAACTAAGAAATTATTTAAAAATAGATGTAAAGATATTTAACAGC